>CENW01129373.1_pt1 | contig 29265 bp, 12 predicted proteins | sample 530241 | NCBI WGS metagenome assembly CENW01 (sample SAMEA2619818, study PRJEB7988) | marine metagenome | isolation source: saline water (ENVO:00002010), including | reverse complement strand
CCCTGCGCCCCCCCCCCGATTAAAAAAGGTTAACTACCCTAACCTACAGAGGTGACAGATCGAGCGAGTGATTTCGATTGCATATAAAAAAATTCGCCCAAAATTTTTTGAGCGAAGGGGTCGATATATAAAGAGGGTGTCTGGGCGCTCTCGTCTGAACAACGATTGATTAATAGTCCACACCCATCACTTATGAATCTTACCAGTTTCAGATAAGATGTACTGAGAGACTGCTATAGAGTTTTTGCAACGACGCTTCATGCGATTCTCATAGTCTACCACTCTAGGATACATCCAACTAGAATGACGATTCTCGGAGAAGATTGCGAAGGTAAAGACAATAGCGGTAAGATTCTCTCCTGCTAATGACCATTCATGATCTGTGAAGATAAATGCGGAGTTATTCTCACTTTCATCTTTGAAGATTTTATTATTTTGAACGGTTCTAAAATTTTTGGAGGGTTTTACTACGGTGCCCCCATCGAAGATATTGAGATCCTTTCTTTGAGAGTCTGTGATAAACTTCGTACCTTTGTCGAGGTAGTATATAACGTTTATGAATTTATCATTTTTGTATTTGATATCCTTGGTGAGTTTCAATCTATATCCACCAGACCAATGCAGAGGGTAATCATGATTTGAGAAGGAGAGTTTACGATGTTTACGGAATCTCTCTGTAGAACTCCACTTCATTGCATAGACTGAATGAGGGAAGACGCTATAACCACTAATGCAAGGTTCTTTGTATTCCCATTGTCTTTCCAAAAGTTTTGGATTAGTTTTTTCCAAATATTTTCTAACCTTTTGACACATAGTGACTGTGAAGGTATTCCAGATCTCTATGTCATATGGATACATCTGAGGTTCTCCAGAAGTCATCAGACCATGACAATTGATAAAGCTCTCAGTTGTTGTAGGACTTTTAAAGAACTCACCTTGCTTCTTATAGGATTGTTCAGCAATACAATGTGGATGTAAGTTATTTTCAAACTGCCAATCAACTTGTTTACGAATTTCATCGACATCCTTTTTCTTAAACACCCCATGACATTTGGCGTATTTACCGTTGATAATATCCATTATATGCTATACTGTGATTGGATAACTGAACAACTAGTTATGTCACAAAAACCTTATTGGAATATGTGGAGAGTTATTTTTGTAGGTTTGGTTATCCGTAATCCAAAGGTACTGCTCGTACCCCTCGGATTTCTACTTGCAATCATATATAATCTGTTAACGAATTAAGTAATAATGGATACAAAGATTTACCATATCTACGACAAAGAGAATAAGGTTGAATATGCTAAATTAAGCGAAGAAGACTTCTTAGTTGTATGGAGGAACATCGATCAAACACGGTATGAATATGAAGAACTTACGGTTGACTACACTGTGGTTGCCGATGCTTCGTATTGACATTACATACATAATCTGTTATAATTGAACTGAAAAAAATCTAAACTCATGGCAAAAGGATTTACTGTAAAAGCATCAGCACCTACTAAACCAAAAGAAGAGTGGGACTATCAGGCCATCAAAGAACGTATGAAGGGTAAGCAGATTGTATTCTGCCTTCCTGGTAGGAATTGTTCTTACACGTTCCTGAAGTCGTTTGTTCAACTCTGCTTTGATCTGGTGCAGAACCAAATGACCATTCAGATCTCTCAGGATTATTCCTCTATGGTTAACTTTGCACGTTGCAAGTGCCTTGGAGCAAATGTTCTGCGTGGTCCTAATCAGATCCCCTGGGATGGTAAACTTCCTTATGATTATCAACTCTGGATTGATAATGATATTGTATTCAACACTGAAAAATTCTGGCAACTCTGTGATCTCGCAGTTCCTGGTCCAGACAAAGACGGAAACGAGCAACCTGAGCGAGAGATCGCAGCTGGTTGGTATGCCACCGAAGATGGGATGACTACCTCTGTTGCTCACTGGCTTGATGAAGAAGACTTCCGCAAGAACGGTGGTGTTATGAATCATGAGACTGTCGATTCCATGGCAAAGCGTCGTAAACCATTCACCGTGGACTACACTGGTTTTGGATGGGTTATGATCCGTAAGGGTGTCTTTGAGCGTCTTGAGTATCCTTGGTTCGCTCCTAAGATGCAGGTCTTTGAATCTGGCGGTGTTCAAGATATGTGCGGAGAAGATGTCTCCTTCTGTCTGGATGCTAAAGAAGCAGGTGTTGAAACCTGGTGTGACCCTCGTATTCGTGTCGGTCACGAGAAAACCCGTGTTATCTGATATGCAAAGAGTTAATATCAAATGTAAGGGACGTAAGATTTACTCTGACATCCCTTTTGATGAAGCAGCAGAAATCCTTCAAGAACTTGCTATGCAGTACTATGAAGGTGCTGACTTTGAACCTTCCGATCTTGAACTAGAACCTATTGAGTAATTATTATGGCAAAAGTTAAAAAGTCCCTTTTGGGCACTCAGTTCATCGAGTCTACCCCGAAAAAAACTCGTCAGGGAAGCGGACAGCATACAAAATATGCTGCCACCTCGCGTAACTCGGCTAAAAAGCGTTACAGAGGACAAGGACGGTAAATAGTAGTAGTTAAAAACTACTGTTATGGCAGCTTTAATCTGCAATCTCCCATCTCAAGAAGTTTGGGTTCGTAAAGAATACCTTACCGACCACCAATTTGGGCATGGTGAGTTTGTTAAAGGCGTCTGGGTATCGGCAAAGTCGATTCCTGGACGTGCTTTTTATTTTGAGACGTATTTGCCTGAATATGCAGCAATGTATGATAAACTGCCTATCAGCGCGTTTCTCTCTGATCCTGTTTTACCAGATCCAGACATGAATCTTCCAAATTTACAGTTTTGGAACTGTATGGATTATGGCGTTGTCTCCATTTGTAAACAATTTATTGGGTCGATGGACTTTGAACTATATACTAGAGACCATGGAATACAAAAAGGCACATATATTTGCACAATAGACAATTATCATCAAGATCCTGATGTTATTGACTATGCAACAAGCGAAAATCCCGCTGAGCACAAGTCACACAACCTCATTGAACTCGAAAATGGGCAGTATGCACTGTATCCAAACAACAGAATGCGTATTTTTGACAATAGTTTAACTCCTGTAGAACCAAAAATGCCCGATTTTAAGGTTTCTACAGAATTTTACTCGGTTGAGAACGGTTTTGATCGACTTGGTATGGGTCGTGAGGAAGAATATTTTTGGAAAACAGCAAAAGAACGTGAAAAAGAGGGTATTGAGACCTACAAATCACAAGAAAACAGACCTCTTGATACACAATAGGGATAGTAACCCCTCTAAAAGTTCCAAAATTCAACTAAGGAGCAAAAAATGGGCAATTATCACAAGGTCGATAAGGGAGAAATCTTCATTGAAGAGGGAATGACCCTAATTACAGAGGTTGATAGTGACAAATATCTCGATATGGCAGCAAGAAAACGTCGTGCAAAGCAGAAAGAAGAACTTCACTCTCCAGAGACCGATTATCTGGAGCGTTTGGAAGACTGAAGTTCATAAAAAGTGTGATAAATAAGTGATAAGGCAAACATTTAATAAATATCATGCCGCTTGATCGCACTAGTATAGGATTTAGAGATATAAGTCTCACGTTAAAGAGAAATCCTTTGACGCGAGACTTAGTTATTTTGAAAAATGAATATGCAATATCAAGAGCGGTTCAAAATCTGGTCTTGACCATACAAGGAGAAAAACCTTTTGATCCAGATTTTGGTTGTGCTGTCAATAGATTATTATTTGAAAATATAAGCTTTTTTACTGCAAAGAGTTTACAAGATGAAATTGAAATTGTAATTAAAGAGAATGAACCTAGAGTTGAATTAGAATTAGTAAAAGTAGTTCCAAATTATGATCTAGGTCAAATGGATGTGACAATAAAGTATTTTATCGTTGGAATTGATGCTCAAGCCCAACAATTGCAGTTCGTATTACTACCGTCACGATAAATGTCACTAGTCAACGTAGCCTCTTTAGATTTTAACGAAATCAAAGCATCAATAAAGAGCTATCTGCGGGCAGATGGCAAATTTACTGACTATGATTTTGAAGGATCTAACTTTACTGTACTTTTAGATACATTAGCATATAACACTTATATTAGTGCATATAATGCTAATATGCTCAGTAATGAGGTATTCTTAGATGGTGCAACATTGAGAGAGAATGTTGTATCGTTAGCAAGAAATCTTGGATATCTTCCACGATCTGTAACAGCGTCCAGAGCGTCTATATCGTTTTATATTGATCTATCGTCATTCTCTACTAACCCAGTGTCGGTAACGCTCCGTAAGGGCATTGTAGCGACCTCTGCGGTGACGTTTGGTGGTCGTAGTTATGTGTACTCTATTCCTGAAGATATAACGTCTCCAGTGTCTCAAGGTCTAGTGTCCTTTGATGGTGTTGATATCTATGAAGGAGCATACGTACAAAATACTTTTGTTGTAGATAGCAATAATAAAAATCAAAGATTTATTCTACAGAATCCAAATATTGATACTAATCTGATTAGAGTAGAAGTAAGAGAAAGTAAGAATAGTAATATAACAAGAGTATATAAGTTTGCAAATAATTTAACTGATGTTAAACCAACTGATGATGTATTTTTCATCAATGAGATCGAAGATCAAAGATATGAATTACTTTTTGGTGATGGATCTTTCGGAAGTAAGTTAAAGAATGATAATTTTATCATTGTCAATTATGTTGTTACTAACGGTGAAAAAGGAAATGGAATTGATTCATTTAGATTCTCTGGTAGATTCTTTGATAACAATGGTAGTCCAGTAAAGGTCATAGCACCCCTCGTAACGACCGTAGAAGCGGCGGGAGATGGTGCTGCTATAGAATCAGTCGAATCCATTAAAAAACTTGCTCCTAGAGTCTATGCATCTCAGAATAGAGCGGTTACAGCATCTGATTACGAAGCGTTAATACCCAAAATATATCCAGAAGCAGATTCTGTATCCGTGTTCGGTGGGGAAGAACTTGATCCACCAAAGTATGGAAAAGTTTTTATTACAGTAAAACCAAAAAATGGATCATATTTACCAAATATAGTAAAAGACAATATTAAAACGTCTCTAAGGAATTATGCTGTTGCTGGAATTATTCCAGAATTTATTGATCTCAAGTATCTTTACATTGAGTATCAATCTAATGTGTACTACAACCAAAACCTTGGTGATTCTTCAAAAATTAGGGCGCTAGTTCAAAAAAATGTAGAATCTTTTGCTAAATCTGATGAGTTAAATAGATATGGTTCTAGATTCAAATACAGTAAATTTTTGAAGTTGATAGACGATTCTTCAAATGCAATAACTTCTAATATCACAAACGTTGCTATTAGAAGAGATTTTAAAATAATAATAAATGATCCATCAGAATATGAAGTTTGTTTTGGTAACAAATTTTACATTAAAAATGATGATGGATATAATATAAAAAGTAGTGGATTCTCAGTTCCTGGTATCTCGGGAACTGTCTATATATCAGATGCACCTAGCGATAGTGATACTGGCACTGTATTCTTATTTAAATTAGATTCAACGGGAGAACCAGTTGTTGTTCGTGACAATATTGGAACAATTGATTATAAAAAAGGGGAAATAAGAATAAACTCCTTAGAAATATCAGCAACTTCTAAAACAAAATTTGGAGATCCGATTATTGAACTGTCTTCATTATCACAGTCTAATGATATTATCGGATTACAGGACCTTTATCTTCAGTTAGATACATCTTTATCATCCATACAAATGGTATCAGATGTAATTTCCTCAGGAATTGATCTTTCTGGATCACAATATATTTCTTCTTCCAGCTACCTTAACGGACAATACATAAGACTCTAGGAATATGAAAAAAAGCAGAGTAAATATTTTTAACTTAGTCTCAGGTCAAGTTCCTGAGTATGTGAGGGATACATATCCAGAGTTTGTTGGATTTTTAGAAGAATACTACAAAGGTCTAGAAAGTCCTGGTGGTTGCTTGGACATTATCAATAATATTGACGAATATGTAAAATTAAATAATCTATCAGAACTTACTTTTAGCACTCAAACAACAAGTGATGTTGGTTTTACCACTAGTTCTGTAAAAGTATCTTCCACTGAAGGATTTCCTGATAGAAATTCAATTATTCAAATTGGTGAAGAATTAATTTTTTATAAAACCAAGACCTCAACTAGTTTTGAAGGTTGTAGTAGAGGTTTTTCTGGAATTACATCATACTTTGATAATGATTCTGCAGATATTGGGTTTGTGGAAACTGTTAAATCTCCACATGATGTGGATAGCACTGTCTTCAACATAAATTCTTTATTTTTAGCGGAACTTTACAAAAAATATAAACGTCAATATGCACCAGGTTTTGACAATCTTGATTTTTACTCCGAAATCAATGAAAAAAATGTTGTTGCTAGATTAAAAGATTTTTATAATTCAAAAGGATCTAATAGATCTTTTAATGTCTTATTTAAGTTAATTTTTGGTACTGACGTACAAGTTGTAAAACCAAGAGATTTCTTAATTCAACCTTCTGACGCAGATTATCGAATTACTAGAGATTTGGTTGTCCAATCTTTACAGGGAGATCCGAATGACTTGGTGAATAGAACACTATTCCAAGATGAAACATCAGTTATTCCAAAAGCAACAGGAACTATCACTGATGTTGAAAGTTTGATTAGAGATGGTAAAGAGTATTTTAAATTAAGCTTAGATTATAACCCAGAATTAGAAACTTTTGAATTCTCGGTTCACCCCAAAACAAAAATAACAAATCCAGTTGGTGTTGGACAAACTTATCTTGATGTTGATTCAACTTTAGGTTTTACCCCAGAGGGTACTGTTGTAGTTTTTGATAATAATGTCAGGTATGAAATTCCATATACTAAAAAAAGTGCCACTCAATTTTTTGGACTAGAGTGTCCAGTCGCACTTAACTTGAATGAAGAAGTTACAACTCCAGATTATGCATATTCTATTAAAGAAAATGAAGAACAGATCAGAGTAAGAATTAGTGGTGTTTTAGGAGAACTTGGATATAAATCAGAAGATTCTTATTACTATGAAAATGGTGATGAGGTTCAAATTGTATCAATTGGTGGAGATAGTAAGGATCAAGCAGTAACTAGTTGGATAGTCAATGCAGCACCAGAATATGAAATTGAGTCTATGGTGCAAGTTGCAATTAAACTTAATGGTGCTGCACAGTACAGAGTAACTACTTTTGATGAGAATATTTTTACATTAGGAGATATTGGCACAGTAACAGGATCTGATGGATCTCAATATGATATCTTTGTAATTGCAGTATCAGATAAAAATGTATTTGATATTAACTTAACATCCCAAATTGATACGGTAAATGTCAAGTATAGCATTAGAAAGGGAATATCAAAAGGAAGCTCTACAACAAATCAATACTTACAAGATATCTCTGCCAATGTTCAGAATGTATACATTGCACAAGAAGGAGAAAATGATAGTGCCGCTTATGTAGTGTCTCCATCTATACCAGATTACTATAATACTCCAGTTGAGGCAGAAGATCTTTCTGTAACCTTTAGTGGTCAGTTTGCTGGAAAAGATATTAATATTGGAACAAATGCATTTATAACTGGAGATTCAGTCTATTATAGTTACAATAATAATTTTGGTTTAAACATTGCTGAAGGTCAATACTTCATATACAAAGTTAATGCATCTACAGTAAGACTTGCTACAAGTAGATCAAATATAAGAAGTAGAATATTTGTTAGCGTATTTGGAACAGTTTTTAACAATAAATTTGAATTGACTAGAAATAAAGGTCTATCTTTATTGTCTCAAGATATCATAAGAAAGTTCAAAAAACCCGTTTCCAAATCACAAGATGAAAAAGATATCCCCATTTCACCAGGTGGAATAGGAATGTTTTTGAATGGCGTTGAAGTCAGTTCTTACAAATCATCTGATACTTTATACAATGGTCCGATTCAAGAAATTGTAGTTTCCTCTCCAGGTGATAAAAATTATGATGTCATAAATCCTCCAGTTTTAGAAATAGAAGACAGCGATGATTCTACTGCAGCAACGGTAGGTATTGGAACTGGAGCAGAAGGTGTTTGTAATGTTAGAGGATCACTGACGAGAATCAATGTCATTGATAAAGGATTTGACTATCTTGAAGAACCAAAAATTACTATTTCTGGGGGAAATGGTACGGGTGCTGTTGCAAAGTGCAAGTTAACAAAAGTAACTCACGAAAAAACTTTTAACGCAGGCAGTCTGTATCAAAATGTTAATGTAAATGAAAATTCTATTGGATTTGGTACATTCCACAAATTTAGAGATTTTGAGAAAGTTGTATATAAAACTGATGGGCAAGATAATATCAAAGGTTTAGTAGATAATTCAATTTACTTTGTAAGAAAAGTTGATGATGTAGTTATAAAATTACACAACACTTATGATGATGCAATTATCGGTATTAATACTGTAGGATTTTCCTCTTATGGGGACGGTCTTCAAAGAATTGTATCTTTTAGTAAAAAGAATGTGGTTGGATCAGTTGAAGTAACTGATGGTGGTAGTGGTTACACAAATAAAACCATATTTGTAAAATCAACAGATTATGATATTTTTGATAGTAGGATTAATTCTAAGAAGCATGGTTATGTTGATAAGGAAATTGTCAACATTACTCATCACAGCAATTCATCACTACCTTCAGGCATTTCTTCCACATCAGAGTATTATGTAAAGGTTATTGACGAAAATAGTTTTAGATTATCTGAACTTATTTCTGTTAGTACTGGTTCAACCATAGGTGCAGATTACAATTATATTAATAGTAGATATGTAAAAATAACTGATTCTGGAACTGGAACACATGAATACAGATATAGACCTATAACTGTAAAACTAGAAGCACCATTAGGAATTACAACTTCAGCATCTCAAAATTTTGATGCTAAAATACAACCCGTATTTACTGGAGAAATTATTTCAGTATCTCTTAAAAACTCGGGTTCAAATTATGGATCTGAAGAAATTTTAAATTATAATCGCCAACCACAGTTTAATTTATTGGCAGGTAAAGATGCACAGTTGACACCTATTGTTACTACAGATGGTGGACTACTTGATATTGTTATTAATAATAGTGGTACAGCATATAACTCACCACCAGAAATTAAAGTTTTAGGTGATGGTTCTGGTGCTCTTGTTGTGCCTGTTATTGAAGATGGAAAAATCATACAAACTATTATTCTTGACAGTGGATCTGGATATAATCCAAATAATACATTTGTACAGGTTATTCCGACTGGATCAAATGCACAATTTACTGCAATTATAAAATCTTTCACGATTAATAATCTTGAAAGAACATTTCAAGCAGAAAAAATTAATGTGGATGACGGTATTTTAATACCTGCGTTAACATTAAATAGAGGATTACAATATACACATTCATATGCAGGAAGAGAGTTAAGAAGAAAACTCTTATCAACTTCTATTGATCAACAAGGTAATACAATTTACAGAGATGATATTGATAATGATCTAGTTAGCAATTCATTAAAATATCACTCTCCAATTGTTGGATGGGCTTATGATGGTAATCCAATTTATGGTCCATATGGATATGCAAATCAAGAGGGTGGTACAGTAAAAAGACTTGAAAGTAGTTGGGCACTGCAGATTGATGCCGAAAGACCTTCCACAACAAACTTTGCACCTGGTACTTTTATTGAAGATTACAAATATATTGGTGATGGAGATTTAGATTTTCATAATGGAAGATATTGTAAAACACCAGAATTTCCGAATGGAGTTTATGCATACTTCTGTACTGTTAATTCTATTCCAGATTCTAGTGGTCCATTTAATGGTTTCTTAAAACCAATCTTCCCATATGTAATCGGACCAACATTTAAAAATAGAATTATTGATTGGAATTTTGATCAACAATCCAATTTGGACTTTTTTGATATCAATGAAACTGATTGGATACGTTATACTGGATGTCTTGGTCTTCTCAATCCAAGAACAAAATATAAAGGATTCATTCAACCCGATGCTTTTACCGAAGGATTCACTCGGGTAGAATCTGCTACACCAGGAGGTGTAAATGGACTTTTTATTGTTAATCCTGGAGATAACTATACTGTAAGCGACAGTGTATTTTTTGACAGTGAGGGTACTGGCGGATCGGGAGCATTTGCTAGAATTTCTGCAATTAAAGGTAGAGAAGTTGAAGAGATTCAATACACTCAAAATACGGTTGAAGATGTTCAATTTTTACCTTTTGGTGTCGAAGGTAGATTTGTTGGATTTGCAAGTACTTCACACGACTTCTCTTCTGGTAATGTAGTCACTCTTCAAAACATCAATATTCTTTCTACGGAACTTAGTGGAACATATACCATTGGTGTGTCTACAAATATTCTTACATTGAGTCAGACCATTGGTACTTCTGGACAGACGGGTATTGTTACTAATATCTCTGTTACTGGAAATCTTATTTTCCCAACATGTGATATAAACGACTTATATTTAATTGACAATGAACTTGTAAAAATTGTCGGTATAAATGCGAATGATTCTCGGGTAACAATTAAACGCAATATCAATAATGTATCTACATCTCATACTGCTGGAGTAGCCTTACAGGAAAGACCAAGAAGAATTGTTATCAATAGTGGATTTACGACATCCACACAATATAGAATAGATAGAGAACTTTATTTTGATCCAAGACAAGCAGTAATAACACCTTCAGAAAATTTAATTATTTGGTCAGATCCAATTCCACCAACATTACAAACTGCTTGGGACTATTATACAGTTGGTGTTGGTACAGGAACCGTTAATTACTTTGATTCTGCTGCACCAGATGGTTCTTTAGAAGCAGCAAAAGTATCATTTGCGTCAACAACTATTGCAACAGATGGATTTGGTTTACAGTTTTCCACAGTTTCTCTATCTGCAGATACATACACAGTATCTGTATTTTTAAAAGGATCTTTAGGTGGAGAAATTACTCATATAATTTTGGAGGATGGACTAACCTATCATTCTATGGAGGTGACTCTTTCCGATGATTGGAGGCGGTATTCCTTCCAAGCAACTACTAGTGCTGGACAACATAGATTGAAAATTGGTTCTATTGGACCCGAATCTATTAATATGTTTACAACTCCAACGGTATATGTTTGGGGTGCTCAAGTAGAATTGGGAACAGTTAGAACTACTTACTATTCAACTCAGGGTTCTGCAATTTTAAGAACTGCCAACGAATCTGGAGTTAGATTAATTGATGATGCTGGTCCTAGTGAAAGAAAGATAGTAAGCACTAATCCACACAGACTTTATATACCAAATCATGCTCTTTCTACAAATGATTTAATCACATATCGTGTAGAAAGTGGCGATGGAATTAAAGTATCTACGGGAACAACAGATTATAGACTAAACGATGGTGATAAGTTGTATGCTGCCGTATACGATCAAGATATAATTGGAATTTCAACAGCGCAAGTTGGTGTAGGCAGTACAGGTGGATTTGTTGGGGTTGGTTCAGCACCATTAGCATTATTTAATTTTGTTGATTATGGTACTGCAGAACTCAACAGCTTCCAAACAAACGCAATCTCTGTAATTGAAGGCGATGTATCGAAAAAGACAGCTACTGTTACTACAAAAGTTAATCATGGACTCCTAGATCAGGATCGTATTACATTTGAAGCAGTTGCTGGCATTCAAACTACTGTTTCAATCGCTTATGATGACCTAAATCGCAGAATGGTTGCTAATAGCAAAACTTTTGTTGATGCTGATGTTAATGTTGATAAGAATACATTTAATATTACTCAGCATAATTTTGTTAATGGACAAAAAGTCATATTATCTTCTTCATCTCCACCAGGAGGACTGGTTAATGGTGGAATATATTATGCAATCGTTCTTGATGATAATACTATTCAATTATCTGATTTTTATTATGAAGTTATTTCATCTGATACTGAAATTCAGATAATAGACATTACAACTCAATCATCTGGAAAATTTAGTTCAATTAATCCAGAATTATTCGGCACTAGAAATTCTACGGTAATATTTGATTTGTCGGATCCTTCTTTGACTGCAAACTCTCTACCAGCATTTAATTTTTACCTCTATTCCGATGCAGACTTAACTACAGAATATTATACTTCCGAAGGAAGTGTTGGTGATTTTGATGTAAAAACATCGGGAGTAATAGGGCAACCAGGAGCTAAACTTGAATTAATTATTGATGACGAGGTTCCAGATGAATTATATTATAACTTGGTTCCAATTACATATAATGGAGCATCGATATCAAAATTGGGTATTTTAAGAGATGAATTCAATATTGTAAACAATAATAAATTATCTATTGTTAGAAGTAAATTTACAATATCTGCACCTATCAGTGGAGTAACAACTAATACATTTAGTTATACTCTCAATGAGACTCCAGAAAGGTCTGGGTACGATAAATTTGAAGCGTTACTAGCTTATAAATCTTCATCCGAAAATGCTATTGGACCTATTGAAGATGTTAGTATTGACTCCATTGGAAGAGGGTATAGAAAACTCCCATATGTAAAAGAAGTTGTCAGTATTGCTGGAACTAACGCAATTCTTTTACCAGAAAGCACTACTATTGGTAGAGTTGATGACGTTGTATTAACTGATATTGGTTTTGACTATCCATCGGATGTTACTTTAAGACCTTCTGCACAATTCCCATACACATATAAAATTGAACCTCTATCAAAATTACAATCTGTCAAAATTATAAATCCAGGAACTAATTATTTTATTCCTCCACAATTAATTGTACTTGATGGTTTTACTGGAAGAGTTAATACAGAAGTTGAATTGGAATATACAGTTGGTGAAACAGAAGTTGAAATTATTAGAAATACCACAGGTCTTTACAATGTAACTCCAAAAATCTTACCAGTAAACAACCCCAACGGAATTAGAATTGATTCAATTGCATATAATAATATTTCTAAAAAAGTAACTGTTGGTTTTGCTGTAACCTTTGCTAATGATGATTCTTTCCCATTCAAAGTAGGTGATAAGGTAATTGTAGAAAATACCAATATTGACAATTCTTCCATTGGTAGGGGTTATAACTCTGCTAATTACGGATATGCATTATTTACTGTAGAGACAGCTAACTCATTCGATGGTGGGGACGTGCCGACTATCACATATGATTTAAGCGATTTTATTCTTCCAGGTGAGATTCCAGGTAATTATGATGCTTTTGATTCATTTGGAACAGTAACTCCAGAACCATTCTTCCCAACGTTTGATATTGAAATTGCAAAAGATACATTTAGAAGAGGAGAGGTTGTTACTGCACAAGACGGTAATACTGGAATTGTACAATCATATGATCTTAGAAATGAATATTTGAAGTTAAGATCAAAACAACCTTTTGATACTAATGATTTAATTGTTGGTCAATCATCTCAAAATAAGGGAATTATTTCTTCGGTAGAAGGAATAAGTGCTAATTATAAGATTAGATCAAATAGTATTACAAAGAAAGGATTCTTAAAATCGACAGGAAAGACAAATGAGTCTTTCCAGAGACTTCATGATAATGATTACTATCAGTATTTCTCATATGCGGTTAGATCTCCAATTACCTTTGATAAGTGGAATCCTTTGGTAAGTAATCTTAACCATACTGCAGGATTTAAAAAGTTTAGTGAATTAACAGTAGATTCTTACGATCCATCCATAAGTGGAATTTCTACAAATCAAAATTTAAATACTCTTATTGCAGTTTCTGATTTGACCCAGACAGTAAATCTTAACACTGTAAAGGATTTTGATATTGGTAGAGAAAAAACTATTGATGTTGATGGAAATTTGGTTTCTAATGAAATCCTATTTAACTTGCCGTTCCTCGCACAATATCAAGAGTTTATTGGAAACAGAGTTTTAACAATTGATGATTTTAGTGATCTATTCGATGGTGAGAGACGTGGGTTCCCAATAAAGACTCAAACACAAGATATCTTCAACATTATGTTTGATGGTAGTGATGCTACTAAAGTATCTGTTGGTGAAGGAACCATCAATTTAACAAATCATTATTTTGTTAGTGGAGAAGTTGTTGAGTATGTTCCCCCCGATGGTAATCCTGCAAATTCTATTAGCATATCTCCAACCGATTTTGGACCTGGAATTGGAACTACAACTCTTCTTCCATCTAGAATTACGATTATTAAACAAGATAATCAAAAAGTGAGGGTCGCCACTTCAGCAACAAATGCATTGCAGTTCAATCCAATTGGTGTTGGATTGACTGGTGTTGGAATAGGAAGCACCCATATCTTTAGATCGTTAGAACCTAATAATAGATTATTAGTTACAATTAATGGAACAATTCAGTCTCCAATGGTGGGAACTGCAATTACAACAGCAACTGCATCTGCCATTGGGGTTGGTACTACCGTTATCAGTGTAGTTGGTGTCAGTTCTATCTTTGGTGGTAATTTGATTAGGATTGACGATGAGGTAATGTTGATTGCTGGTGTTGACAACAATACAAATACCTTCACAGTGAGAAGAGGGTGGATGGGAACCACTGATGTTGCTCATAACAACAATACAAAAATTGTAAAACAATCTGGCAACTACAGTGTAGTTGAAAATAATCTTCATCTAAGTGAAGCACCTTGGGGAAATATTCCTGTAGGACTTGGATCTACTGCCACATCAAATAATGAAATTGATTATACAGGTCTTACAACTAGTTCTAGATTTAGTGGAAGAATCTTCTTAAGATCTGCATTGAGTGCAGGGTTCACCACTACATTTACTGATGCATATGACAATAACTATGTTTATGATGATATTTCAGAACAGTTTAATGGTATTAATACTTCATTCTATTTGAAGTATGAAGGTGCAGATATTGATAATGTAGTTGCTTCTAATACTATTCTTTTGATTGATGATATCTTCCAAGGTCCTCAGCGTCTTGGTAATGTAGTTACCAATATTGAAGGTGATTACAAACTTGAAGCAGGTGGTGGTCAGTTACTTCTTGGATTCAATGGAGAAATTACAGATCCATCTATTCATAATGATATTAACGTCAATAAAACACCAAAAGGTGGTGTAATTGTTAGCGTTGCATCTGAAGAAGGATATGGAATACAACCATTAGTTTCAGCAGGCGGTACTGCAGTTGTATCTGCAGCAGGAACAGTCACTGCTATTGCAATTGGTAATAGTGGGTCTGGTTATAGATCTGGTCTTCAAACTGTCTCTGTTGGTGTACAAACTGCAAGTTTGATTGAATCAAACATCACATCTATTGGTATTGCAACTATTGTTGATGGTCATGTTACTGGAGTAGCAATTACAAATTCACAAGTATTCTACGCACCTAGAGAGATATCAAATATTGGTTATAGTTCCGTAACTGGAATAACTACAGTTACAACCACTACTGCACATAATTTAAGTCTTGGTTCCCAAGTAACTATTGTTGGTGCGGCATTTACTTGCGATTATTATCCACCAGTAGACGTTACTAATGCTCTTTATGATAATGTAACTGGCATCATGACAGTTACTACTGGATTGTCCACATTTACTGTAAGTAACTTAACTTATGACAATGTATCAGGTATTGCCACTATAAACACAATAGAACCTATGAAGATTGTTCCAATGACTGCTATTGGAAGAAGCTTTAGTCTTGCTGGTTTAGCACTTTCTTGTGTTGGGTATGGTAATACTATTGGTGTTGTTGGATTTAATTACAACAACACTAATGGTGTCGCTGAAATCATCACAGATGCTGCTCATGGACTCAGCAATGGTGATGACTTTAAGATGAGAGAACTTATCTTTAGTTGTAACGTTGGAGGAGCAACTGGATATGGACAGACGTTTACTATTACACAGTTCCAGTATGACAATGTTACTGGTCTGTCTACAATTACTACTTCTGATCCTATTACTGGCATTATAGGAATTGGTAGCGATATTAGACTTGATAACCTTGAATTCTCCTGTCCAGGAGGATCTGGTATCACAACTACAATCTTCCCAGATGGAACACAAGGTAATACATTTACAGTTACTAATGTAATTGCATCTGATCGATTCGAGTTAAATGTTGGTGTATCGACTATCCCTCATACTTATGTTGAAAATGATGCTGGGCAAGTAACTGCTGGTCTCACAACTACTATGTTCCCTGATGGATCTCAAGGATACTTCTTTAGAGTTCAAGCAGTCGGTACAACAACTTCATTTACAGTTAATGTTGGACCATCTACAATCTCTCATACTTATGTCTCTGGTGGTGTTGTTCAGGTTGGTATTACCACAAATATCTTCCCAGGAAATCAGCAAAATTCTCCTCTTGGAGATACGTTCAGTATCATTTCTGCTCCAGACTGGTATACACTTACATTTAATGCTGGTGTATCAACCATTCCTCATACTTATGTTAGTGGTGGTAACTTAATCTTCGGACATAAGTTAAAAGTTGGAACTGACGTATCCTTAACTGGATTAGGATTTACTTGTGCATTAGATGGTGGAGTTGGAATTCATACATATCCAAGAATTAGTGATCCAACTTACTGTGGAACGCAAGTAACAAAGATTAATAGTAATAGTGAATTTGAACTGAACGTTGGAGTTACTACAGTTCCAACATTCTATAGTTCAGGTGGTATAGTCGAGGAAATTATTATTGCTCCTAGACAAATTAATAATTCACCCACAGGTTCTGATCCTGCTGCAAGTGGAACTTCAGTTATTAAGGTTGTAGATGACTTTACATTTATAATTGATAGTGGAGAATCGCCATATACACACTTCTATAAGAGATGTGGAAAGGTAACTCAAGAACTACCAGTAATATTCGATGCGCCATCAAGTTACTACAATGTGCCTCTTGTATATAAAGAAGGAACTGTTGGACTAGGAACAGGTGCCACGGTTGATTTAGTGCCAAGTTTAGATTCTCAAATACTAACCTTTGAATTAAATAATTTTGGTTATGGTTACAGAGACACAGATCAACTAACTGTTGCTGTTGGTGGAACAACTGGTATTCCAACATTTGCAACTAAGACTTCCAACGCAATTCTTCCTGTTGTTGCTGGTGGCGACTATCCACATACTTTTGTAAGTGCTGTTGAAGGTAGCGTAACCGTAACAGGTATCGGAACAACTACTCCAACTAATGCCACGTATAGTGGATCTACAGGTTTACTGGTCCTGACTATTCCAGGTCACTCTTATACAACCTCAAATACAGTCGGTATTGCTACAGGTACTTTAGGATTTACTTGTGGAATGGATGGCGATTCAACCACAACATTCTATCCAAAATCAACTGATCCTATCGCTGGAATTGTTACTGGAATCACAACTACAACTACAAATACCATCACTCTGTTTGTTGGTATTAGCACTCTCGTTAAGTATCCAGTTCATGATGCAACTTATGATCCCGCTACAGGTTTATCAGTTCTTACAATTGGAACTCATAACTTAACAACGGCAAATAGTATCAGACTCGCCAACGAATCCCTTCTTTTCAAATGTTCTTTAGATGATTATAACAGAATTGAAGCATATCCAAGACCATTTAAAGATAGAGTATATGGTAAATCTGTTGGAATTACATCATTCACTTCTGATAGTATTACAATACTTGCTGGTCCATCTGTCGAAAGTCAAAGATATCAGCATGAATTTGTTGGTGTTGGATCATTCAAACCATTTGAATTAACTGTTGAAACTACCTTCCAATCTAAATTCTCTGGTTGGAATGTTGGTGAATTTATTGTTCTTGACGAAATTGATCAATTCTTTAACGGTTCAAGAAGATTATTCCCACTATCAGTGAATGCAGAACCAATCTCATTCTTTGCAAAAGCAAATTCTGGTATTAATTTACAATCAAACCTCCTAGTTTTTATTAATGATATTCTACAGACTCCTGGAGAAGGTTATCAGTTCACTGGTGGTAGCACAATTAGATTTACAGAGGCACCTAAAGGTGGAACAATTGGATTTTCAACTGAGGGAGATACTGCTAAGTTATTCATGTACACTGGTACACAAACAATTGACGTTCAAACTGTAGATGTTCTTCCTTCTGTAGAGGTTGGAGATGAGTTGCAACTTTATAGTAACCAATCTACAACATTTACTGAAGATCCTAGATTGGTAATGGAAATCAAAGCAGCAGATAAAGTTATTACTAATAACTATGCTGGTCAAGGTGTTACCTTAAATGAATTGTTTGAAAGGCCCTTAACTTGGTCTAAACAAACTGTTGACAAAATTATTGACTCAGAATTTATTGGTAAGGATAGAGTATACTATGAACCAGTCATTAATCCAACAACCAATATTATCAGAACAGTGGGTGCTGGCGATAGTATTGCATATGTAAATAGTGTTCGCCCATTCTTTGATAATCCATATGAAGGTATTGGAACAAAAGAAAAATCAATTGTTGAATTAGCAATCACAGATACAGTTGCTGGCGCTACTGCAACAGCAGTATTTGGTGTGAACGGAACAATTGCAAATGTTCTGGTTGACAATATTGGTTATGGATATACTTCCGCTCCAGAAGTAACTATTCAAGCACCTATAGTTGGGGATCAAGCACTTGCTGGTGCTCAAATTGGTGTTGCTGGAACAATTACTCAAATTAACGTAAGTGCTGGCGGAACTGGGTATGATAGTGGTCCAGTAAGTTCCATAACTGTAAAATCTCAGGGTGGAGGATTCCCACCAACTATAGAAGATGGTACAAATAAATTTGTTGGTGCAAGACTTAAGTCTGAAACTGGTATTGGTGTTGGTGCAGTTGCCGATGTTGAGATAAGTCCTATAAACTTCAATGTTGCGAGTATCAGTGTCAAAGAAGGTGGAAAAGATTATAAGACAGGTGATATTTTATTCATAGACACTTTTGATAATGTTGGACTTGGAACTTCTGCGAGAGGATTCCGTTTGAGTTCGCCAGTAAGATTTACTGTTGCTGATATTAAACCACCACAAGTTTTAGTTGCTCCCCCAGTGAGATATCATGAAGAGTGTCAATTTGTAACTTACCAGGGTGATTATGGATTAGTAGTTGGAGTTGGAACAACTACTATAGGTGCTGGAACCAGTATTGGTGTTGCTTTAGATCTCTTTATTCCAATGGACTCTGAAATTAGAAGAAGTTTGGATATTCCTCTTACAACAATTCAACCTGGAGATTTCTTCCAGTTAAATAATACAAACTTTGTTGGTGCCTCCCAGACATCTCTTGGTTCTGATGGATCTGTAATCGGAATATCAACATTACATGCAGACATGGTATATGAATGTATTAGTGTTTCCACAAAGCAAGCAGTAATTCCCGCAGGAATTAATGGTCTTGGAACAACTGTTGGATTTGGAACCACAGTATCTACTGTGGTCGTTGCTCTTCAGAGTGCTGGTTCTAATAATGTTGTTGGTCTGGCAACAACAGCGTTCTACGGAACTTATAGTTTTGGTAAGATTGGTTTGCCAGTAAGAACTAAGCGTAAAGAGTTTGCAGCAACTAATGGAACTAGTCAGTCTGGTATTGGAACTAATCCAATTATAAGGAGAAAAAATCCAATAAAATATAAGGGTTACATTTCATGATAAATAGATCATAGAAAAAGACCGTCACCCCCAATGGCTGCTATTATAACTGACTTGTTGAGAGTTAATAACGCTAGAAACTTTATTGAAAAAGTTAGAGATCCCAACAAGTCATATTACACTTTTTTAGGACTACCTAATGCAACGGAAGTTGCATCTACTTGGGACACTTCTCCTCCTGCTCCAAGAGATTGTTTTGATGACAATAATTTTTATTATGATACTATGGTTGCACTAAAAAAAATTGGTGCAGATGATGTTCGTCCTGTGGTTAGAAAAATACAGTGGGCATCTGCTACAATTTACGACGCCTACAGACATGATGTAAATAGAAATAATCTATCCAAACCATCAAATAAAACAAGTCTTTACGCATCAAATTATTTTATTGTAAACAGTGAATTTAGAGTTTATATTTGCCTTAGTAATGGTGCGGATCCAGAAAATCCAAATGGAAGACCATCTCTTGATGAACCAAGATTCACTGATTTAGAACCAAGAGTTGCTGGTACTAGTGGTGATGGTTATCTCTGGAAATATCTTTACACAATTAGTCCTAGTGATATTATTAAATTTGACTCTTTGAACTTTATTCCTCTTCCAGTTGATTGGGAAACTAATTCAGAATATCAAGCAGTTAGATCTAACGCAACTACTAGTGGTCAATTAAAGCAAATTACCATTACAAATAGAGGTTATCTTGTAGGTCCTGCTAACACTACTTACTCTAGAGTTCCTATCAGGGGTGACGGAACTGGAGCAGAGTGTACTATCGTTATCAACAATGATTCAAAGGTTGAATCTGTTACAATTTCTAGTGGTGGTAGTGGATATACATATGGTACAGTAGACTTGATTGGTGGTAATGTTCCCGTTGGATCAACCACTCCTACTTTTGATGTTATCATACCACCTCAAGGTGGTCATGGATATGATATTTACAAAGAACTTGGTTCAACAAACGTTCTAATTTATTCTAGAATTGAAAATAATGAACAAAACCCAGACTTTGTTACTGGAACTAACGTAGCAAGAATTGGAATAGTTGAGAATCCAGAGGGTTTTGAGTCCAATGTAGTTCTTACTGAGGATAGAGTTAGTGCTTTGTATGGAATTGTTCTTAAAGGATTACCACCAAACCAAGATGATTATAAAACAACAACGTTTGAACAAAATGCCGTAATTACACAAACAGTTGGTACTGGAGTAACTGCCGTTGGAAGAGTTGTCTCATATAATGCAGAAACTGGTGTTTTAAAATATTGGCAAGATAGATCTTTAGTTGGTTTTAACACTGATGGTACACAGAGAGCAAATCCAACTTATGGATTACAATTGAATGAATTTTCTGCTGGATTTATATCGGGTGGATCACTTAAAATTAGTGGTGGATCTAAAGAATTATACATTGATGATGGATTTGGAGATGACACCAATCCAGGTATTAGTACCGTCATAAATAATAAAACATACTACCTGGGTCAGACATTTATTGATGGTCTTGCAGATCCAGAGATCAAAAAATATTCTGGAACAGTACTGTATGTAGATAACAGACCCTCCATTCTTAGGTCTGTGAACCAAAGAGAAGATATCAAAGTTATTTTGCAATTCTAAAGGATTATGCCACAAGAAACTAACCTAAACGTATCTCCTTATTTTGACGACTTTGATCCGAAAGATAATTACTATAAGGTATTATTCAAACCAGGGTTGCCGATTCAGGCTAGGGAGTTAACGTCTTTACAGTCTATTCTGCAAGATCAAGTAGAGCAACTTGGAACTCACCTCTTCAAAGAGGGTTCCATGGTTATCCCTGGTCAAATTAACTACAATAATGAGTTAACTAGTGTTGAAGTAGAGCATGAATATCTTGGATTAGATGTTGATACAAATGCCGAAGATTTAATTAATGAAGTTGTCATAGGACAAAACTCTAACGTAAGAGCAAAAATTGTATTCTACGGCGAAAGAGATGAATCTGAAAGAGATTATCTAACATTTTTTGTTCAATATCTTGGTGGAGGAGTATCTGGAAAAGATGTATTTGATGATGACGAAGTTCTTCTTTTAGAAAGCACAGTTACTGCTGACACTGGTATAACTCTTCAAGCTGGTCAGGCAATTACTAAAACTGCCCCAACAAACGCAACATCCATTGGATCTGCTATCTTTTTAAGTGAAGGTGTATATTTTTTGAGAGGGACCTTCGTAAAAGTTCCTGCTCAAACACTCATCTTAGATGCACATAAGAATGACCCATCTTATAGAGTTGGATTAACAATTTTTGAAGAGATTGTTACATCAGGTCAAGATGCGACTCTTACTGATAACGCAAAAGGATTTAATAACTATGCTGCACCTGGTGCAGATAGATTAAAAATCTCAGCATCTTTAGATAAATTAGATATTGAAGCAACAAAGAATGAGAACTTTGCTGAATTAATGATCATCAGAAATGGTGATATTCAGCATATTACTGATAAAACTCAATACAATGAATTAGCAGAGGAGTTAGCAAGAAGGACATATGATCAATCTGGCGACTTCTATGTAAAACCATTTTCCATTCATGCTAGAGAGTCTCTCAATGATATGAGAGGCAACAATGGTGTATTCACAAAAGATCAGTTAACATATAACCAAAACATACCTAGTGAGGACTTAGGAACTTATAAGATATCTCCAGGTAAAGCATTCATTCGTGGTTTTGAATGTGATTCAAAAACCATACATTATCTTGACTTCCCTAAAACCAGAACTACAAAAAGATTAACTGAGCAAGCAGTAAATTACTTTACTGGACCAACTTTGACTCTTAATAGGGTTACTGGAGCACCAAGAATTGGATTTAGTACATCTTCTGTAATTAGTCTCAGAAGTGATAGAATTGGATCTGTAGCGACTGATCCTGCAGGTAGAGAGATTGGTGTTGCTAGAGTATATGATTATGCTCTTGAATCTGGATCATACTCTAGTTTGGCTCCAGAACTCAATGAGTGGGACATTGCCCTCTATGATATTCAACCATATACTGAAATTATATTAAACAATCCAGCAACCTTAACCGTACCAACTTATGTTGAAGGTGGATCTAGTGGTGCTACTGGACACTTAAGATTTAATAGTTCTAGTGGTATTGCTACAGTATATGGAACTAAAGGTACATTCCTTAAAGGAGAAAAGTTATCCTTTAATGGTATATCTGATGGTAGAGTATCTACAGCAGTAACAACCTTTGGTGTAGGTGATGCAAAGTCACTTTATTGTTCTGTTGGAACTGGTATTACCTTCAATGGAGATACTAAAGCATCTTCTAGACTTGCTCTTCCAAGCGTAACTATCTCACCCAAATCTGGAACAGCACCAGGAGTCTCAACAGTAACTAGTGTCACTGAAATTAATAACCAGATCAAACCAGGTGACATGGTAGCGTTTACCAATAGTCTCCTTGGTAGCACTAGTGTTAGAACATTTGCTAAAATTACACAAGTTATTGATGATAACAATTTTGTTATTGTCGGTGTTACAACTGTATCTAACATTAATGATGGTGGTCTTCCGACATCGACTATTACACCAACAGATTTTGCAGTATTCAACACGAAGTTTCAATCTTCGTCCGATAACACTTTATATACTCCGTTACCAAAAGAATTTATTGCTTCTGTAAATTTAGAATCATCTAGACTTACAATTAAGAAAGAATTTACCGTAACTCTCACTGCAAATGCAACTAATACAATTCAAGCAGGAGAGAACGAGACTTTCCTTCCATATGATGAAGAGAGATATGTTCTTGTTAACAATAATGGATCTTTTGAAGAGTTAACCTCAGATAAGTTAAGATTCACAAATGGTAATAAAGAATTAAGAATATTTGGATTGCAACAACAGTCTGGTCCTGCAAGATTAATTGCAACTCTTAGAAAGACCAATGTAAAGGCAAAAGTCAAGCAGGCAAAAACAACAAATTCAATCATTGTAAATAAATCCAAATTAGTATCTTCTGGTATTGGATCTACAACTCTAAATGATGGATTGATCTATGGTTCATATGGTTATGGTCTCAGGGTGCAAGATAGAGAAATCTGTCTGTTAGAACCAGATGTAATTAAAGTATATGGTGTCTTTGAATCTAGTGATACTGGTAATCCAGAACTTCCAACAATTTCATTGTTTAATTTAAATGGACCAACTGGTAAAACAGATGATTACAATATTGGTGAAGAAATTACAGGACAAAAATCTGGTGCCATAGCAATTGTTTATGGTAGACAATCAAGTTCTATTTTAAATATAGTATACGTCAATGATATTAAGTTTGAGAACGGAGAATCTGTTCTCTCAGAGACTACTGGTATCACAGCAACAATTAATGATTTTACTCCAGGTGACAACAATATTCTTAATAGATATACTTTAGATTCTGGTCAACGTGACACTATTCTTGATTATTCTAGACTAATCAGAAGAACAGGAACTAAAGATCCCAAAAAATCTCTAAGAATTGTTTTCCAGTCAGCAGAGTATACTGATAGTACAGAAGGTGATATTACTACTATTGAATCATATAATCAATTAAATTATTGTGAACTGCCTATTATTAAAAATAATACTAGAGCAACTGACGTTATTGACATTAGACCAAGAGTTACTCAGTTTGATCCAGACTCGACTACAGCATCTCCATTTGAATTTAATTCAAGAGTTTTTGGTGATGGAACAAACTCTGCTAAGAATATTCTAGCGTCTGACGAATCTATTCTTATTGATTATTCTTATTATCTTCCAAGAATAGATAAGATCTACTTTAAACCTGATGGTGGATTCCAACTTCTGGAAGGTGTTCCTTCAGAGTCTCCTCTCCCTCCAATTGCATTGGAGAATGCACTAGAGGTCGGTACAGTTAGATTACCACCCTATCTGTGTAATGCTGAAAATCTATCTATATCTCTAAAATCTCATAAGAGATATAGAATGCAAGACATTGCTCTCTTAGAAGATAGAATTGAAAATCTTGAGTATTATACTGCACTATCTCTGCTTGAGGCAAAGACCGATGCTCTTAATATAACTGACGATACTGGTCTAACAAGATTTAAGTCTGGTATATTTGTAGATAACTTTACAACTAGAACAAATCAATTGCAAGGTGGTAGAGTCACTAATGCAATTGATCCAGTAAATCAAGAATTAAGACCATCACACTTTACAACTGAAGTTGATCTTCTTGTTGGATCTAGATCTCTGCTTGGAATTGGAACTACTTCTGTCATATCAGATCCTGCCTTAGTTGATGATTTAATTGGATCCAATTTTAGAAGAACTGGTCAGTTATTGACTATTAATTACTTCTCCGAACTTGAAATTGAGCAACCATTCGCAACAAGAGTTGAGAATGTGGTTCCATATCTCGTTGTATCTTACACTGGTAATATTGAACTATTCCCAGCATCTGATATTTGGATTGACCAAGTTAGATTACAACCACAAAGAATTGAAGTAGATAACTACACTCAAACAAGACTTCAATTAGAATTTGCAGGTTATGATGCTCAAACTGGTCTTGGTCCTGCTAGATGGGGTGCTTGGGCAACAACCTGGACTGGAAGTAGATCCACTTCTCAATCGGAAACTGTTGTTACTGGTTCTTCTGTCCAAAATAGAGGAAATACATTAGTTCAAACAAACAACACAAGAACTACAGTTACCACTACAACAACTAGAACTGGTACTCGTACTAGAACTGGTGAGCAACTTAGAGTATCTGAGCAAGTACAAACTAGAAATGAAGGCGATAGAGTTGTAAGCACTGACGTGGTTCCATTTATGAGATCACGTAATGTTGAGTTCACAGGTAAGAGATTCAAACCAAGAACAAGACTTTATGGATTCTTTGATGGTACAGATGTAAACAGATATGTCGTACCAAAACTGATAGAGATTAGAATGATCAGTGGATCATTCAATGTTGGAGAAAGAGTCACTGGTACAATTACTGGTGCTGCTCTTGGTGCAACTCAACCAAGAATTTCGTTTAGGGTTGCCCAGTCTAATCATAAGTATGGTCCGATTACGGCACCAACAGACACATTCACTACCAGTCCATATGATGAAAACTATACGATTCCAGAAAACTATTCTAGTTCTTCTGTAATTCTTAATGTAGATACTAGATCTCTTGCAGAGAGTAATCAATCCCTATATACAGGATTTATTACGCAAGGTATGAGATTGCGTGGTGCTTCTGGTGAAGCAGAAGTCACTGCAGTTAAACTGGTAACCGATACTGCTGGTACAGTTCTTGGAACATTCTTTATTCCAAACCCAAATGTATCAACCAATCCTCAGTTTGAAGTTGGTACTAAAATCTTTAGATTGACTAGTAACTCTACAAACAGTCAAATTGCTGGTCTTACTGATACCTCTGGCGAAGAATCTTACTTTGCTTCTGGTACAATAAACAATATGCAAGAGACCATTAGGTCTACTAGAAGTCCCAGATTTGAGAGAGTTGCTGCCTCTGAAACTCAACCAGCAACTGATATAAGAGTAACTAGAACGTCAACTAACTCCACTCAAACTAGTACAACACCACTACCAGTTCCTCCTCCCCCACCGCCACCGCCACCACCACCGCCACGTCCTACACCTTCTGCTCCACCCAACCCACCAAGACGTGGTGGTGGAAGAAGAAGAGTTGTCATTCGCCGTCCAACGATTGTTAGACGTGTGCGTAGGGTACGTAGAAGACCCGTTAGAAGAAGACGTAGAAGACCAAGGCCACGTCCACCCAGGCGTCCGCCCAGACCACCACGTCCGCCCAGGCGTCCACCCAGACCGCCACGTCGTCGTAGAGGTAAGGATCCCCTTGCACAGTCATTCTCACTTGCAGATGATCCAGGTTCATTCATTACAGAGGTTGATATCTTCATTAGAACGAAGGATCCAGTTTTGCCACTGATCGTTCAACTGCGTCCAATGAATGCAGGTGTGCCATCTGAGCAAATCTATCCGTTCGGTGAAGTAATTCTTGACCCTGCAGATGTAATTGAAACTCATGATGCAAGCATTCCAACCAAAGTTACTTTCCCATCCCCAGTTTATCTGAATGGTGAAGCAGAGCACGCTATTGTCCTGCTCTCTAACTCTCATGAGTACACTGCTTGGATCTCTAGAATGGGTGAAGTCGATGTGAGTACTCTTCTGCAACCAGAGTCTAGACAAGTAATTGTGTCTTCACAACCACACCTCGGATCTCTGTTTAAATCTCAGAATGGTTCTACTTGGACTCCTAGTCAATATGAAGACATGAAATTCCGTCTTTATACTGCTAGTTTTGATGATACTGCTACTGTATCCTTCTATAACCCAGAGTTGGGATTAGGTAATAATCAGATCGCTACTCTTGTTCAAGATCCTCTTGAGTTCAATTCAAGATCTTTGGTTGTTACAACAAATGATATTGTCAACACGACAAACTTTGTTGAAGGTAACACTATTATTCAGAAGAATACTAATGCTAGTGGTGATTATGTTGGTGCTGGTGGTTCTGCCTCTGGTAATCTGACAATTACTAATGCTGGTATTGGATATACTCCGTCTAATGGTACTCAACTTACTTTCAGTAATGTAGCACTCAGAACTTTCTCTGGTAGAGGAAGAAATGCTACTGCCGATATCACAATTGGTGCTTCTGGTGGTACTAACGGTGTTGCTATTGCGGCAACCATTAACAATGGAGGATCTGGTTATCGAGTTGGTGATGTGTTCCTCGTTGACTCTGTTGGAAGTCAGTCTCTCGGCAGAAACCTTGAATTGTCTCTGACTTCAGTTAATGGTATTAATGAATTGTTCCTTGAAAATGTTCAAGGTGACTTTGAATTGAATGCTGCAAAACCACTTCAATATGTAAGTCCTACAACAGGAATTACTACTATGGTATCACTTGCTTCAAATGATATCCAAGTAGCAGATTTTGAACTTGAATCTCTCGATAGAGATGGTCTTCATATTAATGTACAGCATAAGAATCATGGTATGCACGATACTCGCAATATCGTCCGTATTCAAGGAGTTCAAAGTGATAGAAGACCAACTACATTGACTGCTGAATATACTAATTCAGATTCTGGATCGATTAGTGTTGCTAGCACCGCAGGATTTGAGACTTTTGAAAATGTATCTGTTGCATCTACAAATCCAGGATATGCAATTATTGATGATGAGATTATTTCTTACACTGGTCTTTCTAACGGTCAGTTGACAGGAATTACTAGAGGTGTTGATGGGACAGGTTCCTTTACCTATCCAGATAAATCAAACATCAGCAAGTATGAAAATAGTGGTATTTCTCTTAGAAGAGTTAATACTGATCATACACTCTCAGATGCTTTAGTTGCTCGCTCTATTGCGTTTGATAGTTACTATATTAAGGTTGATACATCTAAGAATGGTACTGATAGAAGTACTGGTGTTGGATTCCCCAAACTCTTTATTAATGTTAATTCTTCTGAAGGCGGACCTCAGGTTACTGCTACACAAAATATTCAATATGAAGCAGTAAGACCAATTGTTCAAACTATGGCACTTCCAGGAACTTCTATTAAAGCGGAACTGAAAGGTGTCAGCGGAACCAGTATTGATGGTACTGAGTTATCATTTGAGCAAACTGATTCAACTCCAATCAACTTGACAGAAGATACTTATCTGCCTGAAGCAAGAATTATTGGTTCTAGGGTAAACGAACTCCAGCAACCAAGCGGACTGCCAGCAGATAAGTCTATGGAACTTACCTTTACATTATCTACTGCAAACAATAACATTTCACCTGTTATTGATCTTGATAGAGTTGGAATGGTTCTGATCTCAAACAGAGTCAATTCTCCTATCACGAATTATGCAACTGATAGAAGAACCGCAAACATTGATGATGATCCTACAGCGTTTATTTACGCTAACAAACAGGTTGAGTTGGAAAATCCAGCAACTTCTATAAAAGTTCTTCTCTCTGGATATGTGAATACATTTAATGATATTAGAGCATTCTATTCTATTAGTAATACTCCAGAACTTGAACCATTGTACTATCCATTCCCTGGATACAACAATCTAGATACTAATGGTAAGATTATTGAATTTGCAAATAGTGATGGTCTCCCTGATAAGAGAGTTCCAAAGACTGATAAGTTGGCATCAGAAAGTCAAAATCTGGTATATCGTGATTATGAATTTAGTATTGATAGTTTACCAGAATTTAAGTACTTTACTATCAAACTTGTCGGCACATCCACAAACCAGGCGTATCCACCAAGAATCAAAGACCTCAGAGTTATTGCATTAGCATAATATGGAAGACCAAAGATTTTTGAAAGTTGAAGGAAACAGTTATCTCGTAAGGGATACTGTTTCCAATGCAATAATCAATAAAGATGAAAAATCTTATGATCATTATAAAAGATTGAGAAGGATAAAAGGTAAAGAAAGAGAGAGACTTGATAAATTAGAAAATGATGTCAGTGAAATCAAGGATC
>CENW01117423.1_pt1 | contig 29503 bp, 47 predicted proteins | sample 530241 | NCBI WGS metagenome assembly CENW01 (sample SAMEA2619818, study PRJEB7988) | marine metagenome | isolation source: saline water (ENVO:00002010), including | reverse complement strand
GCACCTGTAGCTGAAACTGCTACACCTGTAGCTGAAACTGCTACATCTACTCCTGCAGGCGACACTGGTGATAACAAAGCTTCTGACATTCTTGCAATGATTAGACAGCGTCAAGCACAATAAAATAGAGTGGGGGAGAAATCCCCCACATTATTCTTAACTAGGAGAAATTATGGCTAAATCATTTGATGTAAGTAAGTTCCGTAAGGACTTAACTAAGTCTATTCAAGGTATGAGTGCAGGATTTAATGATCCAACAGATTGGATTAGTACAGGATCTTTTGCACTTAATTATCTTATCTCAGGAGACTTCCACAAAGGAGTTCCTATGGGAAAAGTTACAGTATTTGCAGGCGAGTCCGGTGCAGGAAAAAGTTATTTCTGTGCAGGCAATATTGTAAAACATGCCCAAGATCAAGGTATTTTTGTAGTATTAATTGACTCAGAAAATGCTCTTGACGAATCGTGGTTACAGGCGTTAGATGTTGACACAAGCGAAGATAAATTGCTTAAATTAAATATGTCAATGATTGACGATGTAGCAAAAACAATCAGCACATTTATGTCTGATTATAAAGCAATGGACGAAGATGATCGTCCAAAAGTACTTTTTGTTATTGACTCATTAGGTATGTTACTAACACCTACTGATGTTGATCAATTTAACAAGGGTGATATGAAAGGTGATATGGGTAGGAAACCTAAAGCACTTACTGCACTTGTTAGAAATACTGTTAATATGATAGGTTCACATAATGTAGGACTAGTATGTACTAATCATACATATGCATCGCAGGACATGTTTGATCCTGATGATAAAATTAGCGGTGGACAAGGATTTATTTACGCATCTTCAATTGTTGTAGCAATGAAAAAACTTAAACTAAAAGAAGATGAATCTGGAAACAAAATCTCAGATGTAAGAGGTATACGTGCAGGCTGTAAAGTTATGAAAACACGTTATGCCAAACCTTTTGAAGGTGTACAAGTAAAGATTCCATACGAAACTGGCATGAATCCTTATAGTGGCCTTGTTGAACTTTTTGAAAAGAAAGGTTTAATTGAAAAGCAAGGTAATCGACTAAAATATACTACTAGTGAAGGTGAAGAACTATTAGAATATCGTAAGAATTGGACTGGTCCGATCCTCGATACCGTAATGTCGGATTTCGCCAAAAAAGAAGCCAACGAGGTAAATACCGCTGAGGTTACTGAAGAAACCGATAACGATATCGAGGAGAATACCATTAATGACTGAGGAACAGATAGTTGACACTTGGAGTCTATTTAAAGAATACATTGATAAAAAACAAACAGAGGTAGTTGCCGAAAAGTTTGTAGACATGCTTGCGGATTATGGTGTTTCAGATGAAACACTTATGGCGGCACTAGGATCAAGTAGCTCTTTAGATTATGCAATTAACTATTATCTAGATTCAGACGATGATTACGATGAGGACGACTACGACGAGGATTATTAATGGGCTGGTATAGCGAAGTATCTCGAGACATAAGTAAAATTACCGATGCTGTCGCATATTTTGAGCAAGAGCTTATCAATGCTAGGCAAGAAGTAAAACTTAAAGGTAATGTAGAAAAGTCTGCGGCAGAAATGCCTGGCATCGTAGAACAGCGTTTTAATCAGCTACAAGAAATTGAAGCTATCCTCAACTATTTAAATATTGAACTTCGTAGACTGCGTAGTTCTTATTTTAAGAAATATCTTGAAAATTATCAACGAGCTCTGTCAAGTCGCGATGTAGAAAAGTACGTCGACGGCGAGACAGACGTTGTTGACTACGAAAAAATTATAAATGAATTTGCTCTTATACGCAACAAGTGGCTAGGATTACTTAAAGGTCTTGATCAAAAGCAATGGCAGATAACAAACGTTGTAAAACTAAGAGTAGCAGGCATGGAAGATGCCAGCCTATAAGAATTATCATGGATGGATTACATTAGATTACGACATAAGTGTAAAGTCAGCTAAACGCCAATCTGATCATATAGATAATTATCAATCCAAAGAATTAAATGACGCCTTAGCATATTGTACGCAATTTAGGACTGCAATAGACATTGGCGCCCATATAGGTATAATTTCTTTTCAACTAAGTAAAAAATTTAAATCTGTGCATAGTTTTGAAATAGATACAGACGTATTTGAATGTTTGAAACAAAACATGCAAAGCAAAACTTCAAATGTAAATTTACATAATTTTGGGATAGGTGATACTGAAAGAAGTGTAGATTTAAAAAAGACAGCTAAAACATTTAGCACACATGTTATACACAATTCTATAGGTAGTTACAAAATAAAATCGCTTGACCAATTAAATATTACTGATATTGATTTTATTAAGATTGATGCTGAGGGGTTTGAGCCGTTAATAGCAAAAGGCTCTCTAAAAACTATCGAAAAATATAAACCTATTATTCTATATGAACGCAAAAACCATCCGCAACGTTATGGATTTGAAAGAGATTCATTGTTAGAAATATTGACTCCTCTAGGATACAAAATGTTAAAAAAGCTAGGCAGAGGCGAAAAAAATGCCGTGATTGGTGTCGTGTAAGAGTTATAATTAATAATTACATATAGCAGGAGGACAAATGTATACTATTGTTACAAGTCTTAACCAGAAGTACTGGGACGAAACATCCAAAATTAATATTCAAAGCTGGCATCAATTTTTACCTCCTGAAGTAAAGATTGTAATATATTCAGAAGATAAAATAGATTTAGGATATATGCAAGATAGGATAGTGTTAAAAGATTTGTATTCAACTTGTCCTAAACTTGTAGAGTTTAAAAATAGACACAAACACAATCCCCATTATAACGGTGATGCGCCTGTAAAAGAAACAAAGAAATTTAAATGGAACGCAATTAAGTTTGCTCATAAAACTTTTCCTATATTTGAAGAATCAAAAGTATGTAAAACAAACTATCTTATTTGGCTAGACGCAGATGTCTTAATGCATACTAATATAACTATGCAATGGCTTGCAGAATTATTTCCTACAAAATCTTGTATATCATATTTAGGTCGTCCTAGTAATACTAAAACATCTTATGATGAATGTGGACTAATGGGATATAATTTACGTACACCATTGGCTAAAAACTTTTTACTTGCATTTGAAGAATATTACGAAGGAAATAATTTAGATCAACTTAGAGAAACACATGACAGTTGGATATTTTTCCAACTAAGATTACAGTTCGAAGCAGGCGGATTTGGCGGCTTTAAAAATTTAAATCCTAATCCTATTAACAATAAAAGTCCTTTTAACAATAGTGGTATAAATCAATTTATGGTGCATACAAAAGGAAAAGGTAAAGAAAAATTACATAACAAATTCCTTAAAAGATTTTCTATATCGAGTTCATAATATGCATATCTTATTAGCATGTGACCAAAACTATTATAGTAAATGGGGATTTAATCTTTTAAAAAGTATCCAAAAATATAATTCTCATTCATGGCTAAATTTACATTGTCATATTGTTAATTCAGATGAATACCACCCGGATTGGCGATTAGAAGATGTTGACTATACAACTGAAGAATATGTAGATGTATCAATAGCATATCTGCAAGCTGTAAGATTTTTAGTGGCATCTAAAAAATTTGATAACAATGAACATGTAATGATATTAGATGCAGATAGTATTTGCACAAGAGAATTTACTAAAGAAGAGTTTATCAATGTAACATCTAAAGTTACTGTCCTAAAACATCATAAAAAAAATGCAATACACCCTTGGCTATGCGGATTTGTTACATTAGGCACAGGACTATTTAGACAAGATTATGCTAATAACTTATTACAGACTGCAACTAGATCTTGGAAATACGGACATGATCAAGATATACTTTTACAGTTGCATGATGTACACCAATATACTCCGGCACCTGTAGAATGGATATGCATGGGAAAAGCAAATCCTAAAAGTGTGTTTCTTACACTTAAAGGTGACAAACATAAAAACAATCCGAAGTATACGGATCAACTGAAAAGGTATTTGTAATGACATTAGAACCCCATCTTGGAGGACACCAAGGAAAAACACACATAGACGAAGGCGCTTTACAATGGTTAGTCAACCTTGGCATTAAAAGTTTTATTGACATAGGATGCGGGCCAGGTGGAATGGTAGAGTTGGCTAAAAATAAGGGATTACGTACTATAGGCGTTGACGGAGATTATACCTTAACACGTTTTGATCCTAATTATTTTGTTATACATGATTATACTAAAGGAAGTCCTGTAATACATGAGGATTATGATGTAGCATGGAGTGTAGAATTTTTAGAGCATGTAGAAGAACAATATATGGCAAACTACATGGATACTTTCAAATGTGCAAAAACAGCAGTGGTAACATATGCACCTCCAGGATGGAATGGTCATCATCATGTTAATTTACAAGAAGAAGATTATTGGATTGCACGTTTTGAAGAAAATGGATTTAAGCTAGACGAAAATAAAACAAAATTTTTACGTAATAATTCTACGCTTAACTTAGGAAAAAAAGGTAAAAAAGCATTTGTAAAAAACAGAGGATTATATTTTAATAATGTTGGATAAATTTGTTGTAGGAATAAAAGGGTCTTATAGAACGCACCCTCTTCCTGACTTGCCAAATTTTAAAGTAGTTGATTGGGAAAATCAAGGCGTTATTGAAAAGGCAGATGTATTTGTACAAGCAAACATACTAGAAAATAAATTCTTTCGAAAATTTAGAGCCCAATACGAACATATAAGAGATAGTGGTAAACCATATATCGTAGTAGAGAGTAGTGTGTTTAGACGTAATATGCCTTTTCCGCCACATCCAAAAGCTTATCATAGATGGAGCTGGACTAGTTACTTTAGGGACGAAGGAAATTATTGTAATGATAACTGTCCTGATGATAGATGGAAACAAATTCAAAAAGACCAAAATATAGATATCAAAGATTGGAAAAGCGGAGGCGAGTATATACTACTTGCAATGCAACGACCTGGTGATAGTAGCTTAAAAAATTTAATGGCTAAGCATAGAACATTTGATAATTTCATTGCGAACACTATCGCTGAAATACGTAAATATACTGATAGGCCTATTGTAGCTAGAATGCATCCTGCTAGAATGGATAGACAAAGACAAGCACTTGAGAAGATAGATACTAGCGGAATTACTGTAAGTAAAAACATGCACGGCTCTGGAAACTTAGAAGGCGGCGCAGGCTTATACGAAGATTTTAAAAATGCATATGCTGTAGTAGGATTTAATAGTAATGCTCTAACAGAAAGTATATGCGAAGGGATACCTACTTTTAGTTTGTGTCCTAGTTCAATGGCGTGGGAATGTTCAAATAAAAACTTAAATACACTTGAAAACTTAGAGTATTTTGATCGACAACAATGGCTTAACAACTTAGGTTATTGCCAATGGAGGGAAGATGAAATTGCTAGAGGTGATCCGTGGTATCATTTATTAAAAGGAATAATATAATATGGCAAAAGCTAGATTAGCAAATGCTACTGCTAATTCAAAAGGTAGCGGAAAAATGTCAGCTGGTAATATAGACTTGGTAAAAAGTAAATGGCATACAAATGATTTGATTACTTATTTTCCAAAAGACAAATCTCAATTTGATGATCTAGAAAAACTTGCAGAAGAATTTGTTTTTACAGGGCATGGTCCTAATAATCCTACTATACCTGCAGACGGAACAGTAGTTACAATGGGCAGTTGTTTTGCAGAAAGATTACGCAATTGGTTAAAAGCAAACGGTAAGAATGCAGATTATATAAATGTACCAGAAGGCCTAAATAATTCATTTGCTGTACGTCAATACTTAGAATGGGCGTTAACTGGAGATCGTAGTTCAGATGCTTACTGGTACGATAATGATCCACAAGCAGGTGCGTATAAATGGGAGCCAGAAGATGAACAAAAGGCTCTCTTGGAGCATTTTAAAAAGACAAAAGGGGTAGTAGTTACATTCGGATTAGCAGAAGTTTGGCGAGATAGAGCCACTAAACAAGTATTTTGGCGTGGAGTTCCTGCAAAATATTTTGATCCAGACAAGCATGAATGTGTAACTAGCACAGTACAAGAAAATGTAGAAAACATGCAACGTATTGTAAATCTTATTCATACGTATGCAGGACAAGACACACAAGTTATTTTTACACTTAGTCCAGTACCATTAAATGCAACATTTATGGGCAGACCAACAATTATAAGTGACTGTGTAAGCAAAAGTATATTACGTGTAAGTTTAGATGAATTTTTAAATAATCATGTCCATGAAAATGTATACTATTGGCCTAGCTACGAAATGGTACGTTGGGTAGGTGCTCATACAGATTTCCCTACACTGTTTGAGGATAATACACCAAGACATGTAAACAACAAAGTCGTGTCTATAATTATTAATAACTTTGTTAGAAAGTTTTTTCAAAAATGATGATAGAGTTCGGCTGTGGTGAAACGCCGACCCACCAAGATTATAAAACATGTGATATTAGGAATTTGCCAGGTATAGATTTTGTATGCCCTGCATATGAAATTGACAAGCATGTAGAACCTAATTCAATTACACATATTTTTTCAAGACATTTTATAGAACATCTTACGTTTGAACAAGGCGAACGTTGGCTAAAGGCATGCTTTAAAATTTTACGTTCTGGTGGACAAATGGATATACGTTGTCCTAATATGGACTTTCATGTTCATCAATGGCAAGTAGGCAAAAATATTGCACATGCAAGGGCGGGCTTCTGGGGTTGGCAAAGAGAAGCCGAAACTGGAGAAACTTGGGACTTACATAAAAGTGGCTATAACTTTACACAATTATCACAAATTCTTGAAACACACGGATACACAAGCATACGTTCTTTATACAAACCCACACATAAACATTTAGGATTAATTTCCTACAAACCATAATAATTTAAAATCATTATCTACATACATAAGTATTAGCATGAACGAAAAATTTGTATTAGTCACAGGAGGATTTGATCCTTTACATAGTGGACATATTGCTTATTTTAAAGCCGCAAAAAAACTTGGTAATAAGCTTGTTGTAGGTTTAAATTCCGATGAATGGTTAGCTAGAAAAAAAGGCAAAGCTTTTATGCCTTTTACTGAAAGACTTAGTATTATAAAGGAACTAGAAATTGTAGATAAAGTAATAAGTTTCAATGATGATGATAATACAGCATGCGGTGCTATATTTTATATGCTATCTACAACAGGAAATACTGATCAAATTATTTTTGCAAATGGTGGTGATAGAGAGCAATCAAATATTCCAGAATATGAAATGTATAAAGATCAAAGAAATGTAAGTTTTGAGTTTGGAGTAGGAGGCACAGACAAAAAGAATTCTAGTAGCTGGATATTGGAAGATTGGAAAGCACCAAAGACACAAAGAACCTGGGGTCATTATAGAAACTTATATAAAGGTGATGGCTTTCAAGTTAAAGAACTTGTTATTAATCCTAAATCAAAGTTAAGTATGCAAAGACATAAACATAGAAGTGAAACATGGAATATAGTCAGTGGAAAAGCTTATATAAAGACAAACATAGGAATTAGCACAGACCCATTTGAAGGCTGTACTGTAAGAGATTTACATCCTAATAATCCTGTTGATGTACCAGCAGGCACATGGCATCAAGGGTGTAATGATACAAGCGAACCTGCTCATATTGTAGAGATATGGAAGGGCGACTCAAATAAATTAACAGAAGAAGATATAGAAAGATATGATTTATGAAAGTATTTGTAGGATATGATACTAGAGAAGATATTGCATATCAAGTGTGTAAGCATAGTCTCGAAGTTCGTAATAAAAGTGTGCAAGTAAAAGCATTAAAACAAAATGAATTAAGAGATCAAGGCTGGTATGACAGACCAATAGATAAACTAGCTAGTACTGAGTTTACATTTACAAGGTTTCTTGTACCAGAATTATGCAACTTTGATGGTTGGGCATTATTCTGTGATAGCGACATAATTTTCATAGATGATATAAAAAATTTATTTGATCAGGCTGATGAGAAGTATGCAGTAATGTGTGCTCAGCATGATTACACTCCTAAAGAAGGAATAAAGATGGATGGACAAACCCAGACCGTTTATCCCCGCAAGAACTGGTCTAGTGTTGTTTTGTTTAATTGCGGGCACCCAAGTAATGTAAAGTTAAATAGAAGTTTAGTTAACAATCCTGATATTTCAGGTGCATATCTGCATAGATTTAGTTGGCTTGAAGATTCCGAAATCGGTGAACTTAGTCATGAATGGAATTGGCTGACTGACTGGTACGAAGAAGGCAAAGACGGCTCTCCTAAAGCATTGCATTATACTGAAGGCGGACCGTGGTTTGAAAACTACAGAAATTGTGCTTATCATTCTACTTGGAAGAAAGAACTACAGGAAATGATGAATGGATGAGATAAAAACAGGGCCAAATATGCTTGCAATAGATACTAGAGATGCTATTGTAAGTTGCTTTGCACAGGGTACACAAGCTGAAGAAATACCAGGATGGAAAGCTTTACAGCATTGGGATACTGAAATCCCAGTTGTGTTCAGGAGCATGGCACAAAGAAAAACAGTTAATATGTGTGAGTATCAGAAACGCCCATATTACTATATAGATACAGGGTATATCGGAAATCTAAATAAAAAGAAGCACTGGCATCGTGTTGTACCAAGCGGTATGCAACATAGTCAACCAAGATTTGATCTTCCAGCTGACAGATTTGATAATTGCATTGACAGCCAAGATATTAGATTTAAAGGTTGGAAAAAAGATGGTGGACCTATTCTATTAGTTACACCTTCCGATAAACCCTGTTCCTTTTATGGTATTAAGCGTGATGAATGGATAACAAATACTATTGCAGACATTAAAAAATATACCGATAGAGAAGTAATAGTACGCAACAAAGGATTAAGAAGAGAACGTGTAAGGGATAATAGTATATACGCTCAGTTCGAAGAAGATAATATTTTTGCTGTTGTAACGTATAACAGCATTGCCGCAACCGAAGCAATAGGCTACGGCATTCCTTGTTTTACATTAGCACCAAATGCGGCAGACTTTGCATGTGGTACAGATCTAAAAGATATTGAAAGCCCGCTATATGTAGAAGAAGAAAAAGTTATAGGTTGGCAAAACTGGCTAGGTTATTGTCAATTCAATCCACAAGAAATGGTTGCAGGAAATGTGTTGCCAATATTGAGGGAGTATGATATTAAATGAGTTTTACAGTAGCAAGTTACCTAATGGGAATACCGCCAGGTAACACTAATCCTGAGAAACCTGCTATTATTGTAAACGCAATCGAAGGTGTTTGGAAAAGCGGAGACCAAGGAACAATAGTAACAGACTACAATGTTGTAGATGCAGATGTTGCTGTTATGCAAGGATTTGTTCATCCTGGAAGTAAAAGTTCTAAACATTTAGATTTACGCAAACGGGTTATTGAACATCAAAAAAGAAGAGGCAAACGGACATTAATTGTTGATGCAAACTTGTTTTTGTATGCAGACCCTGGTAATTCAAATAAATTTTTAAGATACAGTTATGACGGAATTTTTCCTACTACAGGAGAATACTGTAACGGTGCTCCTGATCCTTCTAGATGGGAACTTATTAAAAATCGATTAAATTTAGAATTAAAGCCTTGGAAAAATAGTGGTAATTATATTTTGATATGTTGCCAAAGAGATGGTGGATGGAGTATGGATAATCAACCACTGTTACCTTGGGTAGTTAGAACTGTTCAAAACATTAGGAAGTATTCTGATAGAGTCATTGTAGTAAGGTTTCATCCTGGAGATAAAAATACACTAGAGCACAAACGTAGTATTGCAAGATATCGTTTGCCTAATGTAAGAGTATCAAATGCAGATAGTATTATGCATGATTTAGCACAAGCTCATTGCCTAGTAAATCATAATTCTAGTCCTGGAGTTGTTGCGGCAATTGAAGGTGTACCTGTATTCCTAACTGACTCAACAAGAAGCCAAGCCAAAGACGTTGCACATACAAATTTTGCTGATTTAGAAAATATAACACATTTTGATAGACAACCTTGGATTGAAAAAATGGCACAAATGCATTGGACACTAGATGAATTAAAAGATGGCACTGCATGGAAACATCTTAGACAATGGGCGGATAAACCACTATGAAAGAAATAACAGTATTAACAACATTTCATCGATCAGGTCTTGATCAATATGGTCAAAGATTTTTAGATAGCTTTGCAAAAAATATAGATAAAAAAGTTAAGCTACTTGTATATGCAGAAAATTGCCAACCAAACAATCCAGATCCAGAACAAATTACAATTTTAGACGCAGTAGAAACATTACCAAAACTTGTTGCATTTAAACAGCGTTGGAAAGATGACCCAAAAGCAAATGGCACTCCGCCGCCTGATATAAAAGCCCGAAGACCAAGAGATTGGCATAAAGAGTTTAAATGGGACGCTATAAGGTTTGCTAATAAAACATATGCTGTGTATGACGCTGTACAACGCTCTAAGGACTGGTGTGTTTGGATGGATGCAGATACATTTGTTCATAGTCCGTGGTCATATGAAGACTTTATAGAGCAACTGCCAGATGATTGTTGGATTACTTACGTAGGGCGTGGTAAAGGTTCGCAGACATGGCCTGAGTGTGGATTCTATGGAATAAATGTACAAAATGAAATTGCAAAAGAATTTATTGCAGAATTTGAACGTGTATATGAAGACGCAGAAAACGGTATCTTTACGTTAGAAGAATGGCATGATAGCTATGTTTTTGGAACCATACTTAATAACATGAAAGTAAATTATCCATCTGTTTTAGACTATAGTGCTAACATATACAACAACCCTGCAAAGACAGGAGGAGGTGGTCACCCGTTAATTAATAGTGTATTAGGTAAATGGTTAGATCACTTAAAAGGTGCTAGAAAAAAAGAAGGCCGTAGCCGCGGAAAAGATTTGATGGAAAGGCGGCAGGAAGCATATTGGAATGAAGTTTAGTTTATGGAGGCAATATGGCGCACTCAATAGCGGACCGGTATTTGATGCCTTTAGCAACAGTCTTGTGGGTGCTGGTCATGATGTTTGCAATAATGATAGTGGCAGTGATGTTGATGTTATTTGGAGCGTTCTTTGGCATGGCAGAATGGCTCAGAACAAAGATATATGGGACAATAACCAACGTAACAAAAAGCCAACAATAGTATTAGAAGTCGGCGGAATTAAAAGAGGAACTACTTGGAAGGTTGCACTAAATGGCATTAATAGAGATGCTTACTTTGGTCCTAGCAATAATAATAGCAGTAGGGCGGAACAACTTGGATTAAAACTACAACCTTGGAGGACTGAAGGGAAGTATATTCTTATCTGTGGGCAACACGAAAAAAGTTTGCAGTGGAGAGGAATGCCTAACATGACAGCATGGTTAGGAAACACAATTAATACAATACGTGAACATACTGATATGCCTATCTACTGGAGGCCGCATCCTAGATATCCTGTTCAATATGTAGAAAAAGATTTTAAAAATGTAATACGACAAACGCCTGTAAAAATAGAAAGTACATATGACGATTATGATTTCGATGTTAGGAATGCATGGGCAACTGTTTGTTGGAGTAGCAATCCGGGACCACATAGCGTTATAGCAGGTATACCAGCTTTTGTAGGCAATAGTAGTCTAGCATATGATGTAGCTAATAGTAACTTACATGATATAATGAATCCTAACATGCCAGAAAGACAACAATGGTTAAATGATTATGCTCACACTGAATATACATTAGATGAAATATCAGCTGGAAAACCATTAAAACACTTGACATCTAAGCTTAATTAAGCTATAATACTACTATGCTTGAAGATGTTACCAATATTGAAGACTGCCTTGAATTACTTGCTGGATTTAGGAAAGGCTCTGACCAGTTTCAGTTGTTTAAGGAAGATTATACTATAATGTATAGTATAGCTAGGCAATGTCTTAAAGGCACACCTCTTACTGATAGGCAATACGCATTGATGCAAAAGAAGATAATTAATTATCAATCACAGTTCGATAATTTTGATATTGACTTACAAACTTGTATTAAAAAACTGCGTAAGCCTTTGCGTACTATTAACAGGGAAAAATATATTAGATTAGAAGAAGGAAAAATTAAAATTAGATTTCCTTTTAAGAAATCTGATATTGTTCTTATTAATGAAATATCAAATGCCGCCGATGGCTATGAGCATAAGAAAGGTTCACACGAACACTTTTTTAATTATACAGAATTAAATGTTTTACTTTTACTTAATAGATTTGTAGATAAAAATTTTAAGGTAGATAAAGAAATAGCATTAGTATATCACGAAATAAAACACATGGAAGCACAAAAAGACAAATATGTGCCTGGTATATATGGTGGTGAATTGCGTAATGTACACAAAAAAGCAAAAGCATTAATAAAAGAAGATATCGGAGAATTAACCGAAACTAGCTTATTAAGGTTTATAGATCGTAGATTTAAATATGGATTAGAACATATAGACGATTATACTCCAAAAACAACTTTGGAAAAAATTGCGTATAGAGAAAATCCTACTATGCAAATTAAGCCTAGTGAAGTTACGCTAGAAGAAACACTCTCTAATTTATTAATTTTAAATAGGTTTCCGTTGCTAATTTGTTTAGATAAAGATAATGCAGAAAAGCAAATTCATCCTATTGTAAATTTTTATAAAGCTATTCTTAATAGTTCTGAACAGAGTGTTTTATTTAGAAAAGAACATAAAGATGACGGATTTAACGAGTTAGTTAAACATAGGAATTTAAATAATTGGGTTGACAAAAATACAAAAATAGTGTATATTAGTAAAGATAAACTACCAAAGGTTCTTATTAAAGCTGATTGGAAACCATCAGCGGCAATCTGCTTTGAAAGTAATCTTGACAAAAATGTTAACACATACATTATGAATGAATGTGACTTAATTCTTTTTAGAGAAGAATATGGTAGTCCATTTAGGAGATATAGTAACATATATGGCTAGTTGTAGATTAGTGATACAGGATGAAGTCAACATTAAGTTAGAAGGACTTGAAGTTGACATACGTAGAAAGATTGCAAATGCACTCAAGTTCGAGGTTCCTTATGCACGATATATGCCACAGTATAAGTTAGGAAGGTGGGATGGTAAAGTTAATTTTTTCGGCATTGGTGGTACTGGATATGTTAATCATCTTGATACTATCGTGGACATTTTACAACGAAATAATGTTGAGATTATCGATATACAAGACAACAGGCATCCTGTTACCTTAGACTTTACAGATATTACAGAAGACTTTTGGCAAGATAAAACATGGCCAAAAGGACATCCTGCAGAAGGAGAAAAAATTAAATTAAGAGACTATCAAGTTGAAACTATAAACAATTTCCTACAAAATCCTCAAAGCTTACAAGAGGTTGCAACAGGCGCAGGTAAGACAATAATTACTGCAACATTAAGTAAATTAGTTGAGCCATATGGGCGTAGCATAGTAGTTGTACCAAACAAAAGTCTTGTTACACAGACGGAGGAGGACTACATAAATTGTGGTCTAGATGTAGGGGTGTACTTCGGCGATAGGAAGGAATTAGGTAAGACTCACACTATATGTACTTGGCAAAGTCTTAATATACTTGACAAGAAACATAAAGACGGAGATGCAGTGTTATCACTTGCAGAGTTCTTAGAAGGTGTAAGCACTATAATTATCGACGAAGTACACCAAGCTAAAGCAGAAGTACTTAAAAAGTTATTGACACAAAATTTACGTAATGCTCCAATACGCTGGGGACTAACAGGCACTATACCTAAAGAAAAGTTTGAGTTTGAAAGTATACATGCAAGTTTAGGTCCAGTTATAGGAAACATTAGTGCTAAAGAATTACAAGACAAAGGTGTGTTGTCAGACTGCCATGTGAATGTAGTTCAGTTAATTGACACAGTAGCACATAGTAACTATCAAGAAGAATTAAAATATCTTGTTACAAATACTAACAGGATTGAATATATAGGCAAACTTTTAAACTCAGTATCACAGTCAGGCAACACACTTATTTTAGTTGATAGAATTAGTGCAGGAGAAATGCTCCAAGAAATTATACCAGATAGTGTTTTTATAAAAGGCGATGTAAAGTTAAAAGATAGAAAAGATACATATGACGAAATACAAGACGCAACAAACAAAGTAATAATTGCTACTTACGGAGTTGCGGCTGTTGGTATTAATATTCCTAGGATATTTAATTTAGTACTAATTGAACCAGGCAAGTCATTTGTAAGAGTAATTCAATCAATAGGCAGAGGCGTAAGAAAGGCAAAAGATAAAGACTTCGTGCAAATATGGGATATAACTTCTACGTGTAAGTTTGCGAAGCGACATTTGACACAACGTAAGAAGTTTTATAAGGAGGCTCAATACCCCTTCACCATAGAAAAGGTTGATTGGAATTAGTACATGAGAATATTAACATTAGAAAATAAATGCTTTAGTTTAGAGGACTTACCAGAACAAATAGATGACGATGTACGTTTTAGCGTACTTGATAATTCAGATCCACAGAATCCAGATTTCTTTTTTGTTCCATTGATTTTTTTAGAATCATTTAGTTCTCCAGCTATGGTATTAAACATTGCTGGGCAAGAAATAACAATGCCTGTCGATTGGAGTATCGCTGTAGGTTGTTCGGAAAGTGGAAATGATTTAGAAATACTTCCTTTAACTAGTTTAAATGATAGAGGCTTTGAAGCTTTTTTATTTAATCCATTATCGAGCTACAAGATAGACTTTGCACCAATAAATATCGTTAACTTCTACACAGACGTAAAATGGTATTTTCCAAAAATGAAAAATGGACAATTATTAACAATACCAATCACACAAGGCGAAAGACCTAAATGTGCATTTTTTGTAAAGGATATATCACGACAGTGTGAAGTTATAGAGTATTCAAAATTAGTTTAGAAAGGGAGATAATTGGAACAAGAAAACATATATCATAGATATTTAAATTTACCGTTTGAAATATCTAAACATCCATTATGTGAAACTGTACCAGACAGTATGCAACACATTGATATTTGGCCTTATAAAGACGAGGCTATGGATAAATGGCTTGCAAGTATAGGGCTACATTGCAACCATACAGAAGTATTTTATACTCCACCTAACGGAGGAGAATTGCCTATTCATGCTGATGATCTTACTATAGATAATCGTGCTAAAATTAATGTAACTTGGGGACCTAAGGAAGGCACAGTAAGATGGTGGGAATCAGCAAATGCAAAACAAATTACAGACTTAGAGTCTGCAAAAGAAATGCTAGGTGAAGAATTACAACCGGATGATGATTTTAGTGAAAGACAACACACAAACTTACTTGCAAAAAAAGAAGATTGCACATTAGTATACGAGTGTGGCACTAACACACCTAGTTTATTAAACGTAGGACAATTACATTCAACATATAATCCTACTAACGAACCACGCTGGACATTGTGTTTTGTACCCGGAGATCATAATGTACGAGGCGGCAGATATCTCACATTCAAAGAAGCATGTGAGTACATGAAAGAATATATCATATAGGAGATGATGATGGGAATTAAGGCTGGTAAAATTTGGGGTAACACAGAGTTAGTCCATGCAAACGGTGTTCTTGAGTTTCACCGTATAGAATTTAAAGCAGGTTACAAATGTTCAGAACATGAGCATCAATTTAAATGGAATGGCTTTTTTGTTGAGTCAGGAGAAATGTTAATACGTGTTTGGCAAGATGGCGCACAAGAAGGCTTAGTTGACGAAACTATACTAAAAGCAGGCGACTTCACCCAAGTAAAACCAGGCAAGATACATCAGTTTGAAGGTTTGAAAGACGGTGTAGCATTTGAACTATATTGGGCAGAATTTGCTCATGATGATATAGTGCGTAGAACTATTGGTACGCAGGTCAAATAATGGGAAGCTTGGTACCCGGACAAGCATTAATATACGAAAGAGTAGATGACGTAGTTTATGCACGTTATAGAGATGACCCATATAGAAATATTCCTAGATGGGTGGTAGGAGGATATCCTGAAGCATGTGAAAGAGCTGTAGCTAAAGAACAAGGGGACTTATTCACATATAAAGACTGGCAGGATATAAACGAAATGGCAAAAACAAACAAAGCATTGTCAAGATATTTGCACAAAATACTTGACATTTATCTGTTAGCAAAGGATACAAAAAAGGAGTAACTTATGACTGAAAGTCGTGCAGATAGAATTCACAAAAGTGAAAATGCAAGGCAAAGAAGAAAGACAGTTAAAGATATTGTTTTTACAAGGACAAGAAAATTATATGATAAACTAAGAAGAAAAAGAAGGAAAAAGAAAAAATGAATTTGTTCCAGGATGGAGATTTTATAAGCCATGCAGGATTACCGTTACAATGGAAATTAGAGTGTGATGCTATAAGTGATGCTGAATGGCGTTGTATTGCAAAAATGATTATGACGTACCAACATGAACCTTTTAGTAAAGTAATAGGAATACCAAGAGGCGGACTTCCATTACAAAAAGCAATGGAAGAATATGTTACTAAAGGTGATCATCCTTGGATGGTTGTAGATGATGTATATACAACAGGAACAAGTTTTAAAAATTTTTGCACTACTAAAGATACAATGTGGGCATATAAATGGTGTGTCTTTGCTCGCAAACCTATACCAATAGATGACAATGTAAATGCTTTATTTACAATGCCCCCGGAGAAAAAAGATGATTAGAATAATTGCAGGCCCTTGCCAACATGAGTCTCTAGAACATAGTTTATTAATTGCTCAAACATGTAAAGATGTTTGCGACAAATACGGAGCAGATTACTATTTTAAAGCCAGTTTTGATAAAGCTAACAGAAGTAGCATTGGTGGGAAACGTGGCCAGGGTTTTGCAATTACACTTACAGACTTTGAACATATCAAAGAACAAACAGGTGTAAAAATACTGACTGATGTTCATACAATTGAACATATTCATGACATACATCATTACTATGATAATGTAATTGATGTTATACAAATACCAGCTTTCTTGTGTAGACAAACTGACTTAGTACAGGCGGCTTGTAAGACAAATAAGATAGTTAATATTAAGAAAGGCCAGTTCCTTGCACCCTGGGACATGGAAGGTATTCTGTCAAAGACAGAAGGTGCCAAAGAAGTTTGGATAACAGAGAGAGGAACAAGTTTTGGATATAATACTCTTGTTGTTGACTTTACTGGTTTGGACTATATGCTTAATAATTATAGTACCCCTGTGGTACTTGATGCCACGCACGGAGTACAAAAACCAGGCGGTCTTGGAGGCAGTAGCGGCGGCAATCGCGATTACGTTCCTGGCTTATGTCGTGCAGGTAGTGCTTTGGGGATTACAAATTTCTTTTTAGAAGTTCATCCAGATCCTGATAATGCACCAAGTGATGGTCCTAATATGTTAAGACTAGAGGACTTTGATAAAGTAGTAGGAGAGATACATGAATACAGCTATTCTAATTCCAGCTAGAATCGGATCAACTCGCTTTCCTGATAAACCATTAAAACTATTAAATGGTGTACCGATGATACGTAGAGTGTACGATCGTTGCTTAGAGACGGGCTTAGACACCTTTGTGCTTACAGATAGTAGGCGTGTAGCTAGTTTATTTCCCGAAGGAAATGTATGGGTAGATGATACTCCATTCGAAAATGGTACAGAAAGATGTGCTGGATATATGGCAGAAATGCAAAGGCAGAAATTACATGCTACTGGTTATGGTTGGGATTATGACTACGATCAATTTGTAAATGTGCAAGGTGATATGCCTGATATTACTGTAAGTATAATTGAAAAATGTATTTGGCAATTAAAAAACTATCCTATTACTACAGTGTTTACAAACATGCCAAAAGAAAAACAGAATGACCCAAGCACAGTAAAAATGGTACGTGCAGGTGATCAAGCATTATGGTTTGGTAGGGGACTTACAGGTTATGGAGAATGGCACCTAGGTGTATATGGATATACACGTAATGCATTAAGTGTTTATCCAAATTTAGTAGTTTCTCAAGAAGAAGATGTTGAAAAATTAGAACAGTTACGCTGGTTAAAAAGTGGTTGGCAAATAGGCTGTTTGAGTGTACAATATAATGGTATGGAGATTAATACTCCTGAGGACTTGAAAGAATGGCACAGCAAAAACTCCCAGTAAAAGATATACTTGCGGCAATTGATATGAACGCAAAAAGTGTCTGGGACGAACTATCTGAAGATGAGCGTAAACAGGTTAGCTTTTGGTTACTTAATAGATATGCTAGTAGTGTAACTGGTAATAGAGAAAAACAAGAACTAGCTGTATTTAAAACAAACGAATACTACAACAAAAACTTTAATGTACTAGGTACAAGGCATCCTAAATTACAATGGCAACTATTATGCACAAGCGGTGCAACAGGCAAAATTGAATTTCACAAATGGATCGGATTCAAAAAGAAAACAAGCGATAACAGCAAAGGCGAAAAATTAATTCAAGACATTTATCCAAACATGAAAATAGACGAGGTAGAATTACTTGCTAGAATATCTACAAAAAAAGAACTCTTACAACTTGCAGAAGAACACGGAATCGAGAATGTCAAACTCTGAAAAGCCATACATATGTGAATATTGTGGCGTAGGGTTCACTCGTGAAAAAACATTAGCTGTACATATGTGTCAACCTAAAAGGAGATTTTTACAACGTGGAGAAAAGCGTGTACAACTTGGATTGATTGCATTTAACAAATTCTATAAATTAAGTGCAGGAAGTAAGAAAGACAAAACGTATGATGAATTTGATAAAAGTCCTTACTACAATGCATTTGTTAAGTTTGGTAGTTTTGTAAGTAATGTTAGGCCTTTGTATCCAGAAAAATATATCGATCATGTAGTAACTAGTGGAGTAAAACTAGATCACTGGTGCAGAGAAGAGATGTATGAAAAATATGCTATCAATCTTATTAAGAAAGAAGGAGTTGAAACTGCACTAGAACGTAGCGTAATGACTATGATGGAATGGGCAGACGAACAAGAACAAGCCCCGTGGAATCATTATTTTAAGTATGTAAGTTTAAATAGAGCAGTATGGCATATAAGAGATGGTAAGATTAGTCCGTGGTTAATACTAAATTGTACTAGCGGTAAAGACATGCTAGGCAAGTTTAATGATGAACAACTAGAAATTATATATCCTATGATTGATCCTGAGCATTGGGCTATAAGATTTAAAAGGCAGCCTAACGATGTTCAACTAGTTAAAGATGTTGCAAAGGAGTCTAATCTATGAGGATCTTAATTTTCGGATTGCCTGGAAGTGGCAAAACAACTTTAGCAGAACCTTTTGCTAAAGAAATAGGAGGAGTATGGATTAATGCCGATGAAGTACGTGAAAGATATCATGATTGGGACTTTAGTCCTGAAGGTAGGATAAGGCAAGCAGAACGTATGCGATATCTAGCAGACGGTGTAGTAAGTGCGGGTAAAATAGCAGTAGCAGATTTTGTTGCTCCAACATTTCTAACTAGGATAAAGTATAAAGCTGATTTTGAAGTATGGATGGATACTATTGAAAAAAGCAGATACGAAGATACTAATGTTATGTTTGAAAAGCCATTGGAATGGGACTACCATGTAGCACAATGGTTTAATGATACACATGTTCAACTTGCAGATGTATTAAAAAGATTTAGGGCGAAAAAAAATGTTTGATTGGAAAAAACCTACAGTGCAGATGTTAGGACGCTGGCAACCGTGGCATAAAGGACACACTGAACTTTTTAAAAAAGCATTAGCCAAAGAAGGACAGGTATGTATTATGATAAGAGATGTCCAAGGCTGGCAAGATAATCCATTTAATACTATAGAAGTTGCTGATAATATAATTAAAGAATTAAAAAAAGAAAGCTTTACATATGACAAAGAGTATGTTATAATGAAAGTACCTAATATTGTAGATATAAGTTATGGCAGAGATGTAGGATATACTTTTACAGAACATAAGTTAGGTAAAAAAATGCATGAGATAAGTGCTAGTAAAATTAGAGATGATATGCGTAAGAAAGGAATAATGTGAAAACAATAATATGTGATATAGATGGAACTCTATTTAAATATTCACCAAATGGACATTATGACTTAGTAAATGTAAATCCAGAAATGCTTCCGGGTGTACTTGATAAATTTACAGAATGGGAAATGAAAGGTTGCAGAATTATTCTTATTACAGGAAGAAGAGAAAGTGTAAGAGATATAACAGAAGCAACATTGCAAAAATTTGGTATTCCTTATGATGTTCTATTAATGGGTTATGCTGACACAGGCAGAGTGCTAATTAATGATATAAACTGGAAGGGCAGAGTTAAAGCTCATGCTGTAAATTTAAAGCGTGATGAAGGGCTTAATAATATAGATTGGCAAGAATACGAATTATGAAATTATTATACTATCCAAATGACTGGCTTGAAAAAACAGTCAAAGAAGTTGATTTAGAAAATCCTGGATTTGATCCAAAAGAGCTACACAAACAAATGGTAGATCTTATGTTGTCTAGCAAAGGTATAGGATTAAGTGCAAATCAGATAGGATTAGATGCAAAAGTTTTTGTAATGGGAGATAAACCAGACAATACAAATATATGCATAAATCCAACAGTTGTACAGTATACTGAGGACACTGTAATAGATTTAGAAGGATGTCTAAGTTTTCCTCATGTCTATGTAAAATTACGTAGACCAAAAGAAATACTTGCAGAATTTTATGATGAAAATTTAGAAAAGCAAACTGTTAAAATTGATGGATATAGTGCAAAGTGTTACTTGCACGAACTAGATCATTTGCTTGGTATTACTATGAAAGATCGTTGTAGTAAATTAAAATGGAATATGGCTATTAAAAAGTCAGCAAAGTATAAAAAGTTATATGAGTTAGAAAATGCAAGATCTTAGTCAACTAGTACGTGCATTAAAAAAAGGAGTTGTTACAATTACCTTTAAAAAAATTGATACTAATGAAATTAGGATTATGCCATGTACTCTTAATCAGGACCTTATGGATAATATAAAATTAGCTATAAAAAATATACGCCCAGAAAGTACAAGCATAGTAGTGTATGCTCTTGATAAAAAAGCTATAAGAGATGTAAGGGTAAACACAATACAAGATTGGTACATAGGAAATCCAGATGCCTGATATTGATATAGATTTTGCTGATAGATCAGTAATACTAGATCAACTTAAACATAGAGTTGCAAAGTTAGATACTGGCAAAAAACATAACACAGGAATTTATGCTAATGAAATTCCGCATAATCCTGTTGATAATTTAGCAACACTTGAACACAAGGAAGCTGAAAAACGAGGATATTTTAAACTGGACTTTTTAAATGTGAGCATATACAAAGATATAAAAAATGAAGAACACTTAACCCAATTAATAGAAAGGAAACCATTATGGGAACTATTGGAGCACGACAGCTTCGTCGATCAAGTCTTTCACGTCAACGGTCACGGAGATCTATTGAGACAATTGAAACCTACCTCGGTAGAACAATTAGCGGCAACACTAGCCATAATACGTCCAGCCAAGAGACATCTAGCAAACGAACAGTGGCCAACGATAATGAAAGAAGTATGGACAAAACCATCAAACGGTGATTACTATTTTAAGAAAGCACATGCAATTAGCTATGCTGTAGCTGTAGTAGTGCATATGAATTTAATCTGTGAAAACTTAGAAAAGAGCGAAGATGGATTGGGAAGCATATGATTATAGGCCAAAAAGGCCTAAAGAACCCCAACCGTGGTTAAAGTGGCAAGTTCCTAAAGAACAGTGTTTAGGATATATTACAAATATTTTTATGTTTATTATTTTTGTTCCTGGCCTATTAGGGTTTGCATTAACTCCTATAGGTATTGCACTACAAATACTTGTGATAGATTACTTTATGTGGATTAGATATAAAATGACTTTAAACGATTAGTCTCTTGGAGGTTTGCGTACTAGCTGTACACTTTTTCTTTTAATTCTTTTGACTGCTAAATTATTTAAATTAACACATGGTCCTATACTTACTTTAACATCTTTACTATTCATTGTCATTATACAATACTTATAGGGTTTCATTTCTATTGCTAAAAATATGTTTATAGGAATCATTCTATTTGATTCCCACCACCATACATCACCTAGCTCTAAAAATCTTTCTTGTTCTGCTTTAGTATGTAATTCTGTATACACATACATGCTAGTAACGCTAGCGTCTTGATTAATTACAATACCGATATATTCTTGTCCGCCGTAGTTTACAACGCTTAAAAAAGGGAAGTTGTTCTCTATATCTTTAGTTAACATTAGTGTTTGTCACATTTTTCCTATAAATACATTATGCAGTTATTACCAAGATATTTAGTCGATAACACAACCATACTTGTCGCAGATTTGGCAGGTTTCATTACGGAGTATAGACCAGTGTATAATAGAGACATAGAAATTTATAGAGGCATAGACAATGCTTTACAATTTAAATTATTAAACGCAGACCAGAAAGGTGTAAATGTAGCAACAGGTTACACTATAAAATTTATGGCATATGATGAGAGCGATAGGTTGGTAATAGAAAAAGACTGTACAATACAAGATGACGGTAGTACAATTTCACGAGGTAAATTTAAAGTTACAGTTACAGAAAATGATCTTAAAAATTTAAAACAACAATTCTTAAGCTATGTTGTATATCTTGTTGAAACAGACGGAGATAAAGTTTTAACTTACAATCAAAGTAATTTTAAAAATAATGGAACAATATTTGTTAACGGAAAAACATTTCCTGGTCCTTTAAAAACATCTTCTGTAACATCTCTAACTGAGACAGCAGTTAACTCAAGTATCTGGGTGTCAAGTGCTGTAAATGCGGAACCAGCAGTCAACGGTAACGAAGCATTACATACAGCCGCTATATATACAAATGCATTTATTGGAGACGTTACTGTAGAAGCAACTTTGGATAACCAGATTACAGGAACAACAAATTGGGGTACAGTTGCTACTTTATCATTTAACGGAACAGAAACTGCTCCTAGTCCTGTAAGTTTTAATGGCGTATTTTCTTACATAAGATTCAAAACAACAGTAAATCCAGCAGATAAAATTACCCAAATATTAGTAAGAAACTAGCCAAAATTACTCTTGACAAATTACTTTAAGTAATATATACTAGTGTTGTTCACAAAGGAGGACATATGAACAAACTACTTGGACTGCTTTTTGCGGTCTTTTTTTGTGTCTCGGTTTCTGCCGAAGAAGCAAAGTCATCTTTTACAGATGATATGATGTTCAGCATTACTGCTGAAAAAGGTACAGTAACTGGATTACAATACGGTTACTTTTACGCAACTAAACCGTGGACAGATAAGCTATCAAGCACTTATAGTGCTTCAGTTGCAATTGACAGTGCAACAAGCGAACATCTGTTAGATATGTATAGTCAAACACTAACTGTAAATTATTCTTTGACAGATAATTTAAGTGTGTATATGCTTAATGATATCAATCCACATTTTGAAAGAACAGAGACATGGGTCGGCACAACATTGAGTTGGTAGCATGGATAATCGGATTTGCCACAATACTTGGCATGTCTCGAATTATTCCGCACCCACCAAACTTTACACCTATACTAGCAGTGGCTATTTTTATTCCATTTTTAGTTAATAAATGGTATGCGGCACTTCCTATTACTTTAGGTGCAATGTTTATAGGCGACTTATATTGGGGATTACATCAATGGCTATTTTGGACATATGGTTCAGTAGCATTGTGTAGCTTTATCGCAAGTTACAGTAAAAACCTAATGACTAATAGTGTATTAGCCCCCGTTACATTCTTTATTGTTACAAACTTTGGAGTGTGGACAGGAGGTTGGTACGGTTATACCTTAGAAGGATTATTTGCTTGCTACGTAGCGGCTATACCTTTCTTTCATATGACACTGTTAGGTACAATCTTTTATACTGCAATATTTTATGGCTTATACTACATCACAAAAAAGTATGGAAAGTCCTTGCAAAAAACAGTGTAACTTAATTAAGGGTGTGTGTCGCGGATGCGGCCGCACCCTTGAGCAGATAGCTAATTGGACAAAATACTCCGATAAACAAAGAGAAATAATCATAAAAAGCCTTGACAAAAGCGAGTAACTACGCTATAATAGTATTATGAGTGTAGTCAACGATACAGTTCTGACATATCTGCCGCCTAAGCGTAAACAAACGCCTAGCGGGTGGACCGCATTCAATGCGCCTTGTTGTCAACATAATGGGACTACAGCTGACACAAGACAGCGTGGTGGTTTAATATCAAACGCTGATGGGGTAAGTTACCATTGTTTCAACTGTGGTTATAAAGCTAGCTGGCAACAAGGTCGCAATCTAAGTGTTAAAATGAGAAAGTTACTACAATGGTTAAATGCACCAGATGATGTAATTAACAAACTTGCACTTACTGTAATGCAGGAGAACGAAGGCATACAAGTAAAACAGCAACTTGTAGAAGTACCTAAGTTTAATACTGTGCCGTTGCCATTAGATGCAGTAAGCATTGCAGAGTGTTCAAACACTAGTGAGCATTTTGCACAAGTAGTTAACTATATGAAACAAAGAAAATTGTTCTTAGAAGATTACAACTACTATTGGTCTCCATCATTAGGATATAGAGATAGACTAATTATACCTTTTTACTATGAAGACCGTATTGTGGGCTGGACTGCAAGATCTGTGAATGATAATAAAAAGGTAAAATATCTTTCAGAGCAACAGCCAGGATATGTGTTTAACTTAGATGATCAACGCCCTGCAAAAATATTTGTAATTGTATGCGAAGGTCCTATAGATGCTATCCATATCGAAGGCGTTGCACTATTAGGAAGCGAAGCCAAAGATCAACAAGCACTATTAATTAATAGATTAAATAAAGATGTAATAGTAGTGCCTGACAGAGATAAAGCGGGTTCGAAACTTGTAGAACAAGCCATAGACTTTGGCTGGGGAGTTTCTTTACCACCTTGGGGCGATAACATTAATGACATTGGAGATGCAGTAGAGCATTATGGCAGGATTTTTACTCTACACAGTATTGTAAGTCATGCTGAAACTTCTCCTTTAAAAATAAGATTAGGAGCAAAAAAATGGTTTATTTAAAAAAGATTTGGAATGCAATTATAAGTGTTCTAAAAAGTATATGGCAAATAATAATTTGGCCTTATACTAAAATTAAGGAAGAATTAGCTTTTAGAAAAAAAATGAAAGAATTAAAAAAACGTGACCCGTTTATTTACAAATAGGAGGAAATATGTTAGTAGAAGTAGCATTTAAAAAAGGCGACACTATAAGCTTAAAATTAGCTAGTGGTGAAGAAATTGTTGGTAAATTTAATGAAAGAGTAACAGGTGGTTATGAACTAATTAAACCAATGGTTCTAATTGCAAATGAGAAAGGATTAGGACTAGCACCCTTTATGTTTAGTGTAGCCCCAGAAGGTAAGTTTACCTTTAACGGAGACTCAGTAACTTGTGTAGGTGCTACACAAGGAGAAATAGCAAAACAGTATGTTGCTACTACTACAGGAATTGTTCAACCAGACAAAGGGATAATTGTATAATGCCACTTATACCTAAATTCGAAAAAGCATTTGCTACAGAAAAGCTACACTGGACTACAGTGATAACTGAAAAGTTTATGCTAGCTGTAATAGGCATTTTAACTTTACTTGCGGCAGGAATTGAAGTAGCAAGTATGATTGTCGGACGGCATATTGCACTAGGAGATATATTCCTGCTATTCATATACACAGAAATTATTGGTATGATAGGTGCATTTTATGCAAGTTCTAGAATACCTGTAACACTGCCAATTATTATTGCTATCACTGCATTGTGTAGGCTAATTGTATTGCACAGCAAAGAAGCTGATCCTTTAAACCTAATTGCAGAGGCTGGTGCTATTGTAATACTTGCAGGTGCGGCTTACTTAATGAGTTTGAAGGACAAACTTAGTTTAGAGAAAGAAAAACTACGAGATGAGTAACGAATGGGAAAGACTTAATCAGAGAATGGTTAAGATTGTAGAAAAAGAAGCAAGTGTGTTAAAGGATAAGCACAATTGGATACGGAAACTAGTTAGTGTAGGAGGATTTCCAGCAAAGTACATTTACTCTTATTATAGTGATACTGGATATATAAGTCCTCTTAGTACAGGAGAATGGAAATATAGTTCTAAAGATAATACCACATCTGAACGTTCTATTGATTTAGATTATTTGAAAGACAAGTACAAAAATGCAAATTGAAGAATATAGAGAAAAACTTTTAGAAATATCAAAGAGTCATTGGAAAAAAGCCCCGGGTGCAAAGTATATACACAAGTGGGATATGTATATGCTTGAAAAACAATTTTGTATAGATAACATGAATTTTGATGGCGTTAACTCTGTTCTTGAAATAGGATGTGGCATGGGCATGCTTGCATACCTTATTAAAGAACAAAAAGGTATAAGTGATATAGAACTTACAGATGTAGATGAATTTTTTGATCATACAGACAAAGGCGGACTATACAAAGACTGTTGTGACGTATTAGGACTAAAGAGGTTTGTAATGTATGTAAACATGAACGAGCCTATGAAACTAGATAGACAGTATGATATGATTGTAGCTACACGTACTGTCTTTGATAGAGAATGTTTAGAACCAGGTACAATATTTAATTATGAATACTGGCTAGATGATTGTTTTAAGTATTGTAAAAGAGTATTTGTAAAAACCAATTTTGCAGGTGGGGGTAAAAGTTTTCCTGATTACTTACGACCTTACCTGTGGTGGCCTACTGGCCCTAATGGCGAATCACTTGGTAAGCCAAGAAGGGGTTGGTATATACGTGTTGATAAAGAGCAATGGGAGAATAGATGATTACATGGGGAATGGTTGGTAACAGCCATGATGCTAGTATAGCTGTCTTTGATGGTAACGAACTATCATGGGCTAGTTTGAGCAAAGACTTTTCGGGTATACCAAACGATCCTGACCCTAACTGGGATCAAATAGAGGTAGCTAGAAAATTTACATACAGAGATATACCCGATCAAGTAATTTGGTATGAACGTCCAGGACTAAAAACTCTACGCCAATGGAGAGCTGGTCAGGGTTGGTTATGGGCAGAAAATAATATACGTAGATATCTTAAACGTTGGGATATAATTTCGCCAATAAAATATACCCAACACCATTTAAGTCATGCGGCATATGCTTATTATACACAGCCCCATGATGACTGTGCAGTAATTGTAATGGATAGTATAGGCGAATTTGAAACCCTTACTATGTGGCATGGTAAAAATAATAAACTTACAAAAATACACAGTCAGGGGTATCCACACAGTTTAGGTTTGTTTTACAGTGCAATGACACAACGTTGTGGCCTGGTGCCTAACAGAGATGAGTATATGTTAGCCTCTATGGGTGATGCAGGTAACCCTAAAAGACATTTTATAAAGATATTAAATGAATTAGTAAACGTTGAAGGAGTTGGTTGGAACCCTAATATTAGAATGTTAGAAAACATGCATAGAGGCTGTAGATGGTGGAGACCTGAATTAACTAGCGAAGAAGACCTTAATGACATTGCGGCTGCCACACAAGCAGTATTTGAATATTGTGTAAACAATCTAAGTGCATGTGCAAAGAAAATGACAGGGTCGAAGTACGTAGCACTTGCAGGGGGCTCTGCATTAAATAAAAGAGCAGTAGACAACATAAGAACCGATTGGGTTGATGTACATGTCCCTCAAAATCCAGGTGACCCTGGTAGCTGTATAGGAGCAGTATTAGCTCAAACAAAAACCAAAATAGAACTTGACAATAAGTGGCATAAGTAGTAAAATAATAATATGGCAACAAGACAAAACACAGACTATGGATATGATATACAAAAAGTATATCTTGAAATGATGCTAACAGATGCAGAAACATTTGTTAGATGTCAAACAGTATTTGATCATACAATGTTTGATAGGCGTTTACAAGATGCCGCAAAGTTTCTAAATGAATATGTAACAGAACACAATGCATTGCCTACATTTGAAATAATTAATGCGGCAACAAAAGCAGACTTAGCTGATCCAGGACAGATGCAAGAAAATCACTACGATTGGCTACTAGCAGAGTTTGAAACATTTAGCAGACACAAGGCACTAGAAAGTGCAATATTAAAAGGTGCTGATTTACTTGAAAAGGGCGAATATGGTCCGGTAGAAGATCTAGTTAAGAAAGCAGTACAGATAGGATTGCAAAAAGACTTAGGTACAGACTACTGGCGTGATCCGAGAGCAAGATTAGAAGCAATCAAAGATAATAACGGACAAGTAACTACAGGTTGGGAAAGCCTAGATAAGAAACTATTTGGTGGATTTAATAGAGGTGAGCTGAATATATTTGCAGGTGGATCAGGTGCAGGTAAAAGTTTATTCTTAGCTAACCTAGGAGTTAATTGGGCACTAGCAGGAATGAACGTATTGTATCTTACACTAGAGCTAAGTGAAAACTTAGTTAGTATGAGAGTTGACAGTATGGTAACTGATATTTCAACACGTGATATTTTTAAGAATATAGATGATGTTGAAATGAAAGTTAAAATGATAGGCAAAAAGAGTGGAGCATTTCAAGTAAAATATATGCCTAGTGGTAAGACTCCAAATGATGTGCGTAGCTATATTAAAGAATATGAAATTAAAACAGGACGTAAGATTGATGTACTATTGATTGATTACTTAGACTTGCTTATGCCAAATGGTGCTAAGGTAAGTGCTGAAAACTTGTTTATTAAAGACAAGTATGTAAGTGAAGAACTACGTAATCTAGCAATGGAGTTGAATACTGTATTTGTAACAGCGGCACAGCTAAACAGAGGTGCAGTAGAAGAAATTGAATTTGATCATTCGCATATTAGTGGTGGACTTAGTAAGATTCAAACTGCTGATAATGTTATAGGTATCTTTACTAGTAGAGCAATGCGTGAACGTGGTAGATATCAAATACAGCTAATGAAAACTAGAAGCAGTAGTGGTGTTGGTGCTAAGGTAGATCTTGAATTTGATGTAGACAGTTTGCGTATTAGAGATCTAGCAGATGATGAAGAATATCAAGAATTTGATAAACGCAACAGCACAATATATGATAGCTTGAAGAGAAAGACTGTTCCCGAAACAGGTGATCCAGAAGATGCAGATCCTACACAAGGTGATACAGTAGGCAAGATTAAAGCAGAAACAGATTCAACCAAATTAAGAAACTTCATCAATAATTTAGGATCAGAGTAATCC
>CENW01046765.1_pt1 | contig 30114 bp, 43 predicted proteins | sample 530241 | NCBI WGS metagenome assembly CENW01 (sample SAMEA2619818, study PRJEB7988) | marine metagenome | isolation source: saline water (ENVO:00002010), including | reverse complement strand
CACTATACGTAAATGGTACATTACGAAGTTGGATTCATTACATTGAGTTAAGAAAAGATGCGAGTACACAAAAAGAGCATAGAGATGTGGCTGAAAAATGCCTGGAGCAAATTGTTAGGATTGTTCCACTCTTACAAGATAAGTAGGATATACTTCTTTTTAAGTACACACTATCCTAGAGCCCGTGCTAAGCGTATTGGTTATAACGAAACACACCCATGCTATATTATTAGACGTGGTAATTACTTCTATGCATGGGAAAAAGGTACATATTATAATAGCCATAGACGTATATCAAAGTTTAGAGGCCTTAAATTGGGATTGGGTGACTATGGCGCGTCTTTTGGTATGATTAATGGATATAGGCCTAAAAGTTGGATGAGAAAATTAATGTGGAATGGTGAAATGCCTTATGTACTATTTCATACTAAGTCTGCATTTCATATACCAGCATTCTTAGTATTTCCTGGGCAGTGGTGGATTGTATGCAAATATCAAGAAAAGACCATGATGGGACAGTATAAAGATTTAGTAGCGCATTGGAGGACAAAGAAACGTAATGCAAATAGATTTATTTGGAAACGTAATCAAAGAAACGACTGAAGAGTCATATGAAGTAAGTAAACCATCACCATTTGACTATATCAAATCAATTGGTAATAAAAAATGGCGTGATGATTTACATGGCTATGTCAAATACGTAATCAATTTAGCTTTTTCTATGAGAAGTGATACAGTTCATTTTGCAAATGAGATGAACAAATACGATAATGTGTCTGAATTAGAACAATATTCATTTTATTTTCATGGAATGCCTAAAAATAGTTATTTTGCTAAATGGCAGAAGATGCAAAAGACTGATGGAGTTGATGAAGTAGCTGAGCATTATGGTATTTCAAAAAGAGCAGCAGTAGAATACTGCAAGGTACTAACACCAGAACAGTTGAAAGAAATCAAAAGCTCTGATAAGCATGGTGGTAAAAACCCCGTCAAATAAATAGAATCTGGCGTATCTAACTTAACCTTTTGGAGATTATGTTAGAGAACTTATTAGAGATTCAACTCAAAGAGCGAGATGACTTCCTAAAAATTGTAGAAACTTTGACTAGAATTGGACTAGAAAGCAAAGACAGAAAGTTAGTCCAAACCTGTCATATACTACACAAAAAAGGAAAGTATTATCTATGTCATTATAGAGAGTTATTTAAGCTAGATGGCTTTGACCGTGAGATAACACAGGAAGATGTTGCTCGTAGGAACGGTATTGCTAAATTACTTGAAGAGTGGAAACTATGCACAGTGTTAGGCAACCCAGAACCTGCTTCTTTACAAAAAGTTAAGATAATTCCTTTCAAAGAAAAATCAACTTGGACACTAAAAGCTAACTATACTATAGGTAAAAAACCAGCCAAGTAGTATAATATTAGTATGTCGGAATACTACACAAATGTGGCCATGCATGGTCAAAATCTGCTTGTTCGTGGGATAAGAGATGGTGAAGAATTCCGTACAAAAATCAAATACGACCCAACATTATACATACAATCAGCCAAAGAAACAGGCTATACAGATATCTATGGTAATTATCTAAAGCCTTTAAAATTTGATACAATACCTGATGCTCGTAATTTTGCAAAGCAAAATGAAGAAACAAATCTAAAAGTATATGGTTTCCCATTTTACAATTCACAATATTGTATTGAAAACTATCCCAATGCTGAAAATGATTGGAAGCGTGAAGAGATTAGAGTATTCACTATTGATATTGAGGTAAGTTCTGAAGAAGGTTTCCCAGAGCCTGATGAATCTAAATATCCAATCACAGCCATTTGTGTACATGACAGTTTAAGGGACAAATTCATTACATTTGGCAATGGTGACTGGTCAAGAAATGAGTCTGTGTTGCCTGAAGAATTAGTTGATAAGGTATTTTATGTACCATGTAATTCAGAGAGGCAAATACTAGAATACTTCTTAAAATATTGGTGTGATAACATTCCACAGATTGTGACTGGCTGGAATACACAAACTTTTGATATGCCATACATTCATAATCGTATGGTAAAACTAGGCTTTGATGTTAAAAGGCTATCACCTTGGAATGTCACAAGACTCCGTGAGTTTCCAACTAAGCAAGGCACTCAGCTCAGGGTAGAAATCATGGGTGTAGATGATATTGATTATCTAGACCGATATAAAAAGAATGCAGTACAAGAATCATATCGATTAGACCATATTGCTAATATCGAACTTGGTGAAAAGAAACTTGACTATGAAGAAGCAGGTACATTACATAGACTGTTCTTTGATGACTTTAATAAATTTATCGACTATAATATTCAAGATACTAACCTTGTCAAAAGACTTGATGATAAGATGGGTTTGATAGATGTACAAATTGCAGTGGCATATAAAGCTGGTATTAATTATGAAGATGTATCTGGTGTAGTTAAAACTTGGGATGCTTTGATTAATCGTGAAATGGCAGCTGAAAATAAGATACCACCAACTACATTTCCTAAATATAGTTTGACTGAAGCTATTCCTGGTGGTTATGTAAAATTACCACAAGTTGGTAAGCATGGTTGGGTAGCATCTTTTGATTTGAATTCTCTATATCCACATTTGATTATGCAATACAATATATCTCCAGAAACTATTATGGATAAATTGCAAGTGTGGCCTGATATATCTGAAGATAAACGTATGCGTGACTTCTTGCATAATAAGCCATTTAAAAATCCAGGTGATTATGCTGTGGCTGCATCTGGCTGGTGTTTCAAAAAAGACCATGAGGGTATGATTCCAAGGGCTATGCGTAAATTATATTCTGAACGTAAAAAGATTCAGGGTATTATGAAGCAAGCACAAAAAGACGGTAAAGACATTACTAAATTACACCTGGCACAATATGTTAGAAAGATATTACTTAACTCAGGTTATGGTGCAATCACAAACAAATATTACAGATGGTTTGACCCAAGGCTAGGTTCATCAATTACTTTGTCTGGCCAATTTGTAATTCAACGTGCTGAACAAGCAATCAATCGTTATCTAAATAAGTTGTTAAAAACAGACAAGGTTGATTATGTTATTGCAATAGACACAGATTCAAACTATGTAAATCTTCAACCCTTGGTTGATAAGTTCTTCGCAGACAAATCTAAACAAGAAATTGTAGATATTCTCGACAAAGTCTGCGAAGAACAGCTTACTAAAGCACTCAATCAAGAATTCGATAGTATAGCTAAATACCAAAATGTGTATGAACAAAAAATGGTTATGGGCCGTGAAAATATAGCTGATTCTGCATTCTGGACTGCAAAGAAAAGATATGCTATGAATGTTTGGGACATTGAAGGCTATCGTCCTGAAAAACCAAAGCTTAAAATCCAAGGCCTTGAAGCCATACGTTCATCAACACCACAAGTTTGTAGAGAACCACTACTTAAACTTATTGAATTGGTATTGGTAAGTGATGAAGAAAATGTGCAAAAGGCTATACAAGAATTTAAAAAGTATTTCTTAACTTTACGTGCAGAAGATATTGCATTCCCAAGAACTATGAATAATGTATATCAATATACGCCAAGAGATAATATTGGTTTCAAAAAAGGTACACCACCTCATATACGTGGTGCCGTATTATACAATCGTCTTATCAAACAACATAAGTTAGAAAACTCTTGGGAATATATCAACAATGGTGAAAAAGGTAAGTTTCTTTGGCTAAGAGAACCTAACAATGTAGGTTCTGATGTAGTTTCTTATATGACTATGATACCTAATGAATTTAAAGTTAGAGACTATGTCAATTATGAAAAGATGTTCCAAAAAATTATTGTTGAACCTATGGAAGGTATCTTAGACCCAATTGGTTGGTCAATTGAGAAGAAGCTAAATCTATCAGATTTTTTTGGGTAATAGTATAAATATTATACGTTCATCATATAGCAATATATGACGGAAGTAGGCAAACCTGAAAACCTCTTACAATAGTAAGGCAAGCAAGTACCCGCAAGGGGAACGAGACCGAAAGTTTGATCGAAGGAACGCGTTGAGAAGGGTGTATGCTGGGAAGCATATGTACGAAATCGATACGAAAACCGGAGGTTGAAATGGCTAACTTCTACAGAGGTATCAAATACAACCCATCTGAAAAATCATCTAATGCTAAGAAAAAAGCACAAGGTGGTATCTACAGAGGAGTTGCACACGGTACTATACAAGAAGCTAAACCAGAGATGCAAAGTGGTACTTACCGCGGCATTAAATGGGTTGCTTAAAATAAATCGGGCAGAGACTAAACATCTCTGCCCTTTTTGTATAAATAATTCATGGCAAACAAAATCAGTTTAAAAGATATTCTATCAGAATTTGAAGGCGATATAGACGAATTTATTGATGTCCTAGAACAAATCAAAGAGGACGAAGGTGAACAAATCTCTAATGGTAAAAATCCATTAGAAAAGTCTGATGATGAAGAAGAAAAAGAAGTATCTGATGGCGAAGCTGCACCTGCTAATGCACCAGCTGATGCTGGCGCACCAGCGTCTGTACCAGGTGAAGTACCTGGAGCAAATGTAGCAATTGGTAATAAAGAATTTGATAATGATGAAGCTGATGCAGAAAAAACCCGTGAAATCAAACTAAGCGGTAAACAGGACAAAATCGATACCAAGCCACAGACAAAATTAAATCCGTCTGAGTATGGTCACATCGATGCAGCTGGATAAGAAAAATTTCGAAAAGTATGCATTGAAGCATTATAGAAATGTATATGCAGCTGACAAAAAAGAATTCCAAGACGACCTACGCAAAGCACAATACGCACGCAAATTAGCCACAAAAATAGTGAATGGTAAAGATGTAAATATACGTCTATTAGTAAACCATGTCATTTTATTTTTTAATGTATTTGAAGTAAAAGCAGCTAAAGAATTGATGCTATTTCATTGTAATGATTCTGAGAAAAGAGTGTTTAAAACAATCTTTGAATACCTTTCATATTTAGAAGAGGATGAGTTTATGGATATCAAATTTAGCCTTGAAACAGCTGTCTTATTAAAGAAGCTTGGGAATTAAATAGACTATGGCTGGAAAAGGAATAGTAGATACAATATTTGTTTTTAGAATACTTCGTAAATTAACTATGAAGTATGAGAAATGGGATGCGTTTAAAACAGGTGTCATAGACAAAAACGGTAAGATACTTGTAAAGAAAAAAGAAAGAGATAAAAAGCAAAGAGATTCATTCAATATGCTAGATAGATTAGTCTGGAATCTTAAAAGACTAATATCTAAAGTACCAGGTGGTGCTAAGTTTGGTACTTATGTAGCAGCACTGATGCTAATCAAAGAATACACAGAACAACACACAAACTCAGAGACAGCTGAATATCTACAAGAGAGATTTGTTGAACATGGTGTTTGTCAAAAAGAAGATTGGGACCTCACTACAAAAGAAGGTTATTGGGAAGCTATGTTAGATGCTATGGAAGAGTCCATGACATCTGGTGCAGCATTCGGTGGTCCACTTTCCGGAGCTGGTACCAATGCAGCTCTAAATGCAACTGGTCTAGTAGGAATTGATTCACTATTAGATGGCGGAACTGAGAAAAAGAAGAAAAAGAAAAAGATAGAAGTATAATCTATCTATGGTGATGGAAATAGCGTGTCCTTATTGTGACACTCCCAGTTTTGTATACAACGATAGTGATATAGAAATGTTCTTATGTCACGGTTGTCAACGTAATAAAAGATATGATAGTATTGTTAACAATAGCACTAGTAAGTCTAGGAATAGCATTCACAAGCAAGTCTCCATCAATCATAGCAGCATCTTATCTGATATGCAGAGGATTACTAGTCTGGGTGATACTCATGACAGCGTACAGTTCTTACGGTATCGTGGGATTCCTGATAAGTATCATAGCATGTTTCTATATACTGAATCTCTTGGAGCTGTGGTTAATAGGTACGGGTACAATCTCAAAGACGGTCAACCGAAAATAATCATACCATTTTATGACGAAGATAATAAACTCTTTGCCATGCAGGCAAGAGCTTTAGATAATACAGAACCTAAATATATTACTTTGTTATTAGATAAGAACAAAACAAAAATATTTGGCCTAGAAAGATGGGATAGAGATAAAGAAACTATTGTGGTAGAAGGTCCTATTGATAGTTTATTTTTACCTAATTGTCTCGCTATGGCCGGTTCTGATATTGCTGAAAATAAATACCTAAACACGGACATGATAATATGTCTAGACAATGAACCGCGAAATGCAGAAGTAATATCTAAATATTCCAAGTTCATTGACAGGGGTTTCAAAATTGTAATTTGGCCTGATAACGTAAGAAGTAAAGATATAAATGACATGATATTAGATAAACACAATCCTCATCAAATCATCAAAGAAAATATCTTTCAAGGCCTCCAAGCGAAAATTAAATTAGATAGTTGGAAGAGAGTGTAATGGTAAAAGTTAACTACGACCGCGATGGACTGTTAGCAGATTATGCAGTAGGTATGCTTAAAGATTTTTACATGCGCAAAAGTGAGAAGTCACCGCAAGAAGCATACTCAAGAGCAGCAACAGCTTGGTCAAGATACAAAAAGACAGAAGATAAAGAATTAGCACAAAGGTTGTATGACTATGCCAGTAAGAAATGGTTTATGTTTGCATCACCAGTATTATCAAATGCACCCAATGGTGTGCCAAATGAAGATAAAGGCATGCCAATATCTTGTTTTTTAACTTATGTACCAGATACATTGGAAGGACTTATTGGACATTCATCTGAGCTAAGATGGCTCTCAGTATACGGAGGCGGAGTAGGTGGACATTGGAGTGATGTAAGAACTATATCTGATATAGCACCTGGACCTATTCCGTTTCTGCATACTGTTGATGCTGACATGATTGCTTATCGTCAGGGTAAAACACGTAAAGGTTCTTATGCTGCATATATGGATATTAGTCATCCAGATGTAATGGAGTTCTTACAAATTAGAATTCCAACTGGTGACGTACAAAGAAAAGCTTTAAACATCCACAATGCAATTAATATCACAGATGACTTCATGAATGCAGTCATTGAAGATAAAGATTGGGAGTTTGTAGACCCCAATGATGAACGTGTCACTGACAAAATGAATGCTAGAAAAATTTGGCAGCAAATATTAGAAACAAGATTTAGAACTGGTGAGCCATATCTAAACTTTATTGACACTGCAAATAAACATCTTCCTGCACCATTGAAAAAAGCTGGTCTTAAAATCAATGGTTCTAATCTCTGTAACGAAATCCATCTACCAACGAGTGAAGATAGAACAGCTGTATGCTGCCTGTCTTCACTCAACCTAGAGTATTATGACGATTGGAAAGACACTACAATAGTGCAGGATTTGATTACAATGCTTGATAATGTACTTGAATACTTTATTGAGAATGCGCCTGATACTATTGAAAGAGCTAAATATTCTGCTGCTAGAGAAAGAAGTATAGGGTTAGGTGCAATGGGTTTCCATTCTTACTTGCAAAGAAAAGGATGTTCTTGGCAAACTGAGGTGGCAAGAGAGTATAATATTAATATATTTAAGACAATTAATGAGAGAGCTCATGAGCAAACAGAACTATTGGCAAAGCAAAGGGGAGATTATTTAGACGGTCATGGAAGTGGTAAACGTAATTCTCACCTATTGGCAATCGCTCCCAACGCTAGCTCTGGTATCATTCTTTCTACTTCTCCTTCTATTGAACCGATGAAAGCAAATGCATATACCCATAGGACAAGGGCCGGTAGTTTTCTTGTCAAAAACAAATACTTAGAAAAAGTGTTAGATGATATTGGTGAAAATAAAAGTGGTGTATGGAAAAGTATTATTACTAACAAAGGCTCTGTACAGCATTTGACATTCTTAACTGATGAAGAAAAAACACTATTTAAGACAGCAGATGAATTAGACCAAAGATGGGTAGTACAACATGCAGCTGACAGACAAAAATATATTTGTCAAGGCCAAAGTGTTAACTTATTTTTCCCAACTGGTGTAGATAGAAGTTATGTAAATGATGTACATATGAAGGCTTGGAAAGAAGGTTTAAAAGGTTTATACTATCTACGTACTGAATCAAAAGTAAGAGCTGAGACTGTTGCTGATAAAGTACAAAGAGTAGCATTGGTAGATGATAAAAGAAATATCATATATGGTAAAGACGACTGTCCATATTGCCACATGGCTAAAGAAGAATTCAGAATCCTAAACATACCGTATGATTTTATTGATATTGTAAAATTAGGTAAAACAGCAGCGGAAGTTACTGGGAGGAAGGATGTCAAAACCGTGCCACAAATTTACCTTGAAGGTGAATATATTGGTGGTTATGACGAGTTCATGGCTCATATAAATAAAGGTCATGAGGACGATGATGAATGCCGAGCCTGTGAAGGTTAGGCCTAGCGAAGGAGGAAAGTATGCCTGAGAAAATCAGTTATACCGAGGAGCTTCAGACAATGCTTGATCGCACTATCGCTAGAGGTAATCCAAACGCACAAGACGTAAAAGCTTTGTGTTCGGTTATCTTTAGAATGAATGAGCGTATCGCGGCGTTGGAAGAGCAAATCGTATTAGACGACAAAAAATAATAGGAGATAAAAATGACTGTACTTGACGAAAGTAAAGCTTATAAGCCCTTTGCTTACCCGTGGGCTGTTGAGTTAACTAAAAAACATGAAGAGGTGCATTGGGTAGAGGACGAAGCTGAACTGTCAGAAGACGTGCAAGATTGGAGGACTAAACTGTCTGTCCAAGAAAAAGACTTCATTGAGAATATCTTACGTTTGTTTACACAGTCAGATGTACAAGTAGGTTCTAATTATCATGAGTTCTTGATTCCTAAAATGAAGAACAACGAAGTTAGAAACATGCTTGCTTCTTTTGCAAATAGAGAGGGTGTACACCAAAGAGCATATGCTCTGCTAAATGACACCCTTGGTTTGCCAGAAGAAGATTTCCATAAATTTATTGAATACAAAGAAATGGCTGACAAGCTAGACTTTATGGCTGATAGTAATATCAATTCATTGTCTGGTCTAGCTCTAGCTTTAGCTCAATCTGTATTTAACGAAGGTATGTCTTTGTTTGCATCATTTGTAATGCTACTAAACTTCCAAAGATTTGGTAAAATGAAAGGCATGGGTACTATTGTAGAGTGGTCTATTAGAGATGAAACTCTACACGTACAAGGTAATGCCAAATTGTTTAGAACTCTATGTGAAGAACATCCACGTATTGTAAACGATGAACTTAAATCTAAAATCTATCAAATGGCAAGAAATGCTGTAAAATTAGAAGATAGATTTATTGCATTGGCATATAAAGATAATACAGTAGAAGGATTGGAAGAAGACGAAGTAAAAGCATATATTAGACATATTGCTGATAGACGTTTGCTACAACTTGGTCTCAAAGCGAAATTTAAAGCAAAAGAAAATCCTTTGCCTTGGTTAGATTGGGTACTTAACGGTGTGTCACATGACAACTTCTTTGAAAAGCGTGTGACTGAATATTCAGTTGCAGGTATGGAAGGTGATTGGGGCTGGGAATCAGTCGCTGCCTAAAAACTCAGTTAAGTCTATATTAGTAGATATAGTTGCAGCCATTCTTGGAAATCTCCATGATTGATTTACCACTTGGTGTGGTATATCTACTCTTATAAGCATAGCCTTATCTAATACTGTTTCATTTATTAAATCACATTCATCTTCAGTGTAAGACCTGAAATCATTTCTCTTTGGTGGCTTCTCTACTTTGGGTTGCCACCATTTAGTAAGAGACTTATCACAATTAAAAAGAGGTATATTGATTCTTGTACGTATAGGAAATGGTGGAAACTTATCATAATATTCTTCCATTGCTGGGTCCATACGGTATTTTTGTGTTTGTAAATCCATAACTATATCATCTGAATGTATAGGTGAATGCTTATCCCACATACAGAAGAATGCAATATTAACTACTTCACCATACTCTTCTAACCCTTTTTGTAAGTGTGGACATTTTTCTAATGTATCTTGATATAAGTCTGGATAACACTGTCTCCAAAAACCAGCTTGGCCTTTGTGTTGATTCTTTATTTTTTCTTCAATCATAGCACGTTCAAATAACCTTTGTGCATTTTTACCTGCAGCTCTGTCCATAGATTTACCTGTCCAACTTATACCACTATACAAATAAGGGTGTGTAATTTTAGTATACTCTTGTAGTTCATCAACAATCGTATCATAGTGTGGTATATCTATCTTCTTATAAGTAAGCATCTAAAGCCTTATCATCTTTGAAGTATATAGAAGCTGTGATTCTAGGAAACTTCCAATGTCCATCTTCAATTATTACATTATGTGGTGTATGTGAATCAAATAGTATAGGTCTATCAAATACTACTTCATCTATTTTTGTCATTTCTTCTGGTGCAAATATTTGATTTTGTGCTTCTTGCATTCTATTTACACTAGCAGTTTTTTTATCACCAGTAAAAAAACCTGTAGCCATATAAAATCCTAATGGAAAATCTTCATTACTAGTATCTCTAGGATTAGTTCTTTCATACCAATAGGTCAATGTCTTATCACTAGTATTCATAACAGGAATATTTAACTTCCATTTACTGTTAGTATTCCCATCCATATCAGTATGTTTATCTGTGTGTATTGTTAAAACATGCTTAAACATACACACCAAAGATACTAACTTAATCTCTCCTATATGACTAACTACATCAACTAACGCAGGCACATGTTCTAACATATCTGGATGTGGATAAGGATAACAATTCCTATATGTTTCAAGGTCCATGTTATACGCATACTTTTTTTCTACTTTTGTAACGTAATTGTATAACTCTTGTTGGGCAGTTTCCCAACCAGGCAAGTCAATATGTTTCCAACACTGACTCATCTTCAAATCCTACAGTCACAGTCACTCTTGGAAACTTCCAACCAGTGACAGTCACATTATGAGGTACATCTACTCTTAAAATAGTTGGCTTATCTACTACTACTGAATCGACTTCAAGCATGTTCTTATAAGCATAGTTATTATAGTGTGTACCATCTGGCATTAATATTTTAGTGGGCTTCCATTTTACATTATCATGACCCAGTCTATCCGATATCCATTCAGGGTCTTGTCCTCGTGCATTCATCTCTACAGTATCTTTGTCTGGGTCTGCACTAGCACGCGATACAGCGGATATCTCACCACTTATATTTCTATTCAGGGGATTCTCATCTTCAATATTTTGTTTTATTACTTCTATTGGTTTTGGTTTCCAAAATCTAGTCACTGATTTTGCACAATTCATAACTGGCATATTGATACGTCTACAAGCAGCACCTTTGCCATCAGCAATAGCATCATAATTATCTGTATGAATTGCACACCATTTATCATGCATGACAAAGAAACCTACTTGTCTTATTGGACCAAATGTAGGTTCTAATAAGTCCCATAACTTAGGACATTCATCTGGTAATTGTGTGTAAGGCTGTGGCCAGCATCTACGCCATACCATGAGGCTCATACCTAAAGCAATTTCTGGCTTTTTATGTAATACAAATTCTTTTAGTTCAGCACAGCAGTCTTGCCAGCCATCTATTTCGAACTGCTTCCAATTAGGTATGTTTGATATTGTCATGCAGGAAAGTCTCTTGGTTCCCAAGTTATAGGTTCAAAATCTTGTAGGTGTTTTAGTCTTAGACGTATATGTATCATATCATTTAGACAATCAGGGTCATCTCTCTGCTGCCATTGTAATAAGAACTCTTGTACTTTAGCTTCATTCTTTTTCTCACTTTCAAAGATAACTTCTTTATATAAGTCATTATCAGTGTATTCTTTAATAAGTGTGCTACTGCCAAAATACTTTTCAAATTGTTTATCTGTCTTGCCTGAGTACCCGATGTAATATCTACCATCAGGAAAATACGTCACATAGACTCGATGATTTTTTTTGTTCGCCATAATAAATACTCCATTATCTAAGTATTATATTTATTATGACTATGAAAGCTGGAAAAATATGGGGACAAACAGAACTGATACATGCAAATGGAGTTTTGGAGTTCCACCGCATAGAATACAAAGCGGGATATAAATGTAGTGAACATGAACATCAGTTCAAATGGAATGGGTTCTTTGTTGAAAGTGGAAAGATGCTAGTAAGAGTTTGGCAAGACGACCAAGATGGACTAGTAGATGAAACTATTTTAGGACCAGGTGATTTTACACAAGTCAAACCTGGTAAGGTTCATCAATTCGAAGGTATCGAAGACGGTGTTGCATTTGAACTATATTGGGCAGAATTTAACCACAATGATATAGTGAGAAGAACCGTTGGACAAAAAACCGAAGACTAGAACACACAAAGTTTTATTTGACCACAACACACCGTTTGGTCACAAGGTTGAGCCTAACAAAAAGAAGACCATACCAAGAAAACAAAAAAATCTAAAGAAAGTCCCACCAATAAATTATGAAGGACCTTGGTCTAAAGACCTAGATTTATAATATAACGAAAAGTTATTAGAAAAATAATTCTTATATTATTTGCCACTATGGCAATAAAAATACAATCTGTCACACCATCTGTTTAGTATAATTTTATTAAATAATTCGTGATGATAGCTTACATTAACCAATGGAAAGCTGAACACCCAAAAACTTGTCAGATTTGCGAATTTATTCGTGATTTATCGATATTGATTGGAACAGTATCTCTACCGATGATTCTGGCGATGATTGGGTCGTACGGCTACTACTAAAGAAAAACAAAACCATATACGTTTTGCAGCATAGATTTCACCAAAATTCAGAGACTAAATCAGTATAAATAATATGAGTTGCCAATAATGGGACTCATTGAATGTTAACTTGCTTAATAAAGGAGGAAACTATGAACGCAATCACATTCCCAAGGTCTGCCTTTATCGGATTTGACCGTCTTTTCGATGAACTAAACTCAACACACTGGACTAACATCGAGTCCTATCCACCACACAATATTGTGAAGACTGGTGAAGACAAGTTTGCTATAGAACTTGCAATTGCTGGCTTTGGTGAGAAAGATATTGATGTCACAGTCAAAGATGGTGAGTTAATCATCGCAGGTAAATCTTCTGGATTCAAGAAGATTGATGACAAAGAGAAAGAGTATCTACACAAAGGTATTTCAGCTCGCAAATTTGTCAAGACCTTTAAACTTCAAGAGTATATTGAAGTGACTAATGCAGCTATCGCAGATGGCTTGCTAGTAGTCGAGTTAGAATATAAGCTGCCTGAAGAAAAGCAGCCTAAGTCTATCAAGATTAATAAAGGTCAACCTCAATATCTAAAAGGCTAACAAAAAACTTCTAGTAGCGGTATAAATATAGTACGGCGTTGGTATACGCTGAATAAAACAACCAACAAAGGAAATATTATGTCGCTACTAGATAAGCTTAAAAAAACTTCGACTGTCAAATCAACAGCAATTCTATCAGATTCAGCACTATTCAACAAAAAAGATATGGTACCTACAGATGTACCGGTTTTGAATATTGCACTGTCTGGTTCAATTGATGGAGGATTAACACCAGGACTTACTGTATTAGCAGGTCCATCAAAACATTTTAAATCAAACCTAGCATTACTTATGGCTCATGCATATATGAAAAAGTATGATGATGCCGTTTGTCTATTATATGATACAGAGTTTGGTATTACACCAGAGTATTTAGAAAGTATGGGTGTAGACCCAGCAAGGTGTATACACACACCAATCGAGCATGTTGAACAATTAAAGTTTGATATCACTAAACAATTAGAAGAAATAGACAAAGGTGATAAAGTAATTATTGTTATTGATTCAATTGGTAATTTAGCATCTAAAAAAGAATTGGAAGATGCATTAGACGGTAAGTCAGTTGCTGATATGTCAAGAGCAAAAGCACTTAAATCTTTATTTAGGATTTGCACACCATATCTTACTACAAGAGATATTCCATTGGTAGCTGTAAACCATACTTATAAAGAGATTGGTATGTTTCCTAAAGATATTATGGGTGGTGGTACAGGTATTTACTACTCAGCCAACCAAATTATCTTCATGGGTAGACAACAAGAGAAAGAAGGTACTGAAATCGCAGGTTATCACTTTATGATGGGTGTAGAAAAATCTAGGTTTGTAAGAGAAAAAACAAGATTACCTTTGAGTGTCACATGGGAAGGTGGTATTAACAAATGGTCAGGTTTACTTGATATTGGATTAGAATTAGGCTGGGTAAACAAACCGTCAGTAGGTTGGTTTGAAGGTACTAATCCTAAAACAGGTGAAGTAATCACAGATAAAAAGCGAAAAGCTGATACAAATCATTCTGAGTTTTGGATTCCACTATTTAAAGAAGGCTTTGCAGATGCTATCAAAAGTAGATACGCAATTGGAACTAGTACTAAAGCAGTAGTGGAGGAAGATGTCTCTCAAGAAGAAGATACAGCCGCTGATAACGATTAACGGTAAACCATACCATCATTTAGATTTACTAACCTTAGACGATGAACTTAAAATTAATGATGAAGTTTGCTGGGGTATGGCTAGGTCTGATAATCTTATATTCAGTGTCGGCGATGATTATTCTAGAGGAGACGCATACACAAAATATTTTGACTCAGACTACGTTGATGTAAAACATGCTAGACAAAAACTGTCTGTAGAAGAAAAGGAAAGGATAAAACGACTAAATGTTTCAGACTTTAAAAAACAACAAATCTTTGAGAAATACCTTAAATTTAAAAAAGGTGCTTACTATCCTTGGAGAGATGTATATCCCATTATGTGGTCTCAATGGAATGACCAGCAAGAGCACATTGGAAAGTACATCAGTCAAGAAGCAAAAAGACTCTTCCCTTACACAATAGAATGGATATATGAAAAATTACCATTTGATGTCATTGGAAGAATAAACGTGTTTGGTATTGATAGTTGTCAGCACGTTACCGTCCATAGAGACAATAACCCATTTATAATGGGTGAAGACCATAATTCAATAATGATATGTCCTCTCAAAAATAAAAGGAGCTTTATATATGACCAAGAGAATGACATTAAACATCATGTGGATAGCAATTGTTATGTGTTTCATGACCTTAATTTCCACGGTGTTGACCCAGACCCTAGTTGGACCTATTCAATACGGGTCGATGGAATATTTACAGACGAATTTTTAAATCAAATAGAATATAGGAGGCCATGGAATGTCAAAGACAAATCCTAAAAATTTCAAATCTTATCAAGACCCTGAGGGTGGTGAATGGATTAAAGTGACAGGCAAGGGACACAAATATGAAGGTGTCATTTGGAGACCTGTAGATATGAATATTGAAGATGATAAATTTACTTTTCAAGTAGAGTTTCTCACTATCGAAGATGCAGAAAAATATGCAAGAGAACCAGCATTTGAAAAAATGTGTGGTGATATTATCTCTGATGTGTTAAATGTTAAAAAGAAGGAAGGTCCTAGTATTATATTACCATGAGTATAGATTCTTCTGAGTTACGAAAAGGCATTCTTTATAATATGATGGTCAATGAAGACTATTGTCGTAAAGTTGCACCATTTGTAAAAGATGAATACTTTACTGAAAAGCATGAAAAAGTAATCTTTGATGAAATTGTAAGATACTTTAACAAGAATAACTCTTTACCAAATGCCACTGCATTACAAATTGAAGTTGAATCTAGGACTGACTTAACTGAACCTATTTACAATTCAATACAAGAGTTCTTAACTAAAAAGGTAGAACCTATTAATAAGACTGAATGGTTAGTAAATAAAACAGAAGCCTGGTGTCAAGAAAGAGCTATTGTAAATGCAGTTTATCAGGCAGTAAATGTTATTGGTGGTGATGATAAGAAAACACCTATGACTGCTTTGCCTGAACTATTACATGATGCCATTGCAACATCATTTGACAAGTCAGTTGGTCACGACTATACTGATGAAGCTGATGAAAGGTGGGATTACTATAATAAGAAAGAAAACAAAATTGAAACTGGTTTAGAACACCTGGACTATATCTTACGTGGTGGCATACCAGAAAAAACACTTGGTGTAATTATGGCTGGTACTGGTGTAGGTAAGTCTTTATTTATGTGTTCAATATCATCTAGTTTATTGGAACGTGGTAGAAATGTTTTGTATATCACTATGGAAATGGCTGAAGAAAAAATTGCACAACGTATTGACCAAAACTTACTTGACATGACACAAGAAGAACTAGATAGTATTGGTAAAGAAAGTTTCTTAAAAAGATTTCAAAACCTTAGAACTAAAACACAAGGTAAGTTAATTGTAAAAGAATATCCTACTGGTATGGCTACAGCAGCACACTTTAGAAGTCTACTAAAAGAATTGGATATGAAAAAGAATTTTGTACCTGAGTTAATTTGTGTTGATTATCTTAATATTTGTAATTCACTAAGCGTATCTAAGAATGCAAATAGCTATGAGAAAATCAAAGCAATTGCTGAAGAATTAAGGGCATTGGCTATGGAATTTAATATCCCAGTGCTTACAGCTACTCAAACAAATAGGCAAGGTATGAATGATGCTGATGTCGGTATGACGGATGTATCAGAGTCATTTGGTCTGCCAATGACAGCAGATTATTTCTTTGCCATGACTACTAATGACCAATTGAGAGATGATAACTTAATTAGATTTAGTCAACTTAAAAATCGATATGGTGACCCAGCAGACAGACGTAACTGGCTGCTGGGCGTCGATTATACTCACATGAAAGTCACCGATATTAAAGAACAACCCACTCATATTGAGGCACAAAATAACGCAGTTAAAACTGCACAAACACCACAACCTTCACTAAACATTGATTGGAACTAAAATGCGCTTTAAAAGTGTACTAGAGATTATCACTTGTTTCTTTATTATAGCTGGTATAATTCGTCACTGGAATTAGTATAATAATAACAGCAAAGGAGATATTATGATTTTATTAGATTTCAGCAGTATTGCAATGTCGTCAATTTTTCCACGTATTGATGACTATGACGAAGACAAAGACTTAATTAGACATACAATGTTGAATATTATACGTAAGTATAATGTTGACTACAGAGAAAAGTATGGAGAGACTATTGTATGTTTTGATGCAGGTAATTCATGGCGTAGGCAGCAGTTTGCACCATATAAAGCTAATAGACGTAAAAATCGTGACAATAGTATACACGATTGGAATGGTATCTTCAATATGGTTAACCAAGTAAGAGAAGATATTATTAATCTAAGTCCATACAGATGTATATTTGTAGACGGCTGTGAGGCAGATGATGCTATTGGTTGGATTGTCCACAATCAACATGATACAGATGAGCATATGCTAATTGTATCTCCAGATAATGATTTTAAACAGCTACAATGCTATGAAAATGTGGTACAATATTCTAATATCCAAAAGAAATGGATTAAGTGTAAAGATGCTGAAGAAGAATTATGGATGAAGATTATCAAGGGTGATACTGGTGATGGTGTGCCTAATGTATTATCTGATGATGAGGTACTTATTACTGAGGGTGCAAGGCAAACACCAGTCACACAAAAGCAGATAAGAATGCTACAAGAAGACCCAAATGATTGGCCTACACGTATACAAAAAAACTGGATACGTAATAAAGAATTGATTGATTTGCAAATGACACCACCTGAGTACAAGACTCAGATAGAGGAACAGTTCAATCAAGAGCCAAAAGGCAATATCCAGTTATGGATGAACTACCTTATGAAGCACAAAATGAAGCTACTCCTTGAATCTTTAGACGATTTTGAGATTCGATATTAATAAATAGACTGTCGACAATTAACATTAATATTTAAGGAGACTCCAAATGGCATATAAAGGTTATAGAAAACCATTCGTATTTAGAGGTTCAGACTCAGAGACATCTCTGCAGTATGTGGGCTCTATTGATACGACTACCACGGGGACTACTGATTCTGACGATAATACGTTAGCTACAGTCGGCGGTTTTGGAGTCACACACGCAGTCACTTCAAGAAAAGCAAGCCCAAACACTGTAGCAACTGCGGATTCTGATGGAAACAAAGGAACAGTCAAATCATTAGAAATCTTGGAAGCGCTGCCAGGTTGGTACATGAAAGGCGATTCATCTAAAGGACCTACATCTATTGCAGATTCTGATGGTGAAGGCGTATTTGGTACAGACCTAGGGACTTCTACTGATGTTCAAGTTGAAAATGGTATATACACACTAAGCTTTGCAACTAGAGATTCTGATTGTGGCGTAGGAGACTATGTCGTAGCAGTACAAGGTGGTGGAGTTTACTATGAAGGCTATGTGACTGGTAAAACAGACGGTAATAATGATATCCAGATTCGTCCGGTATCAGGAAACTGGCAAGGTTTTGACGGTACAGCAGCTTGGAAATATACTACTAACAACAAACAGCATAAAGGACAAGATATCGAATTTGCTGGAACAGTAGTAGACGCACCGTCAGCGAAATTTAAGATATAGGTAGTTTGATATGAAAACAGCGGTGTTCACATTCGGCCGAATGAATCCACCGACTGTAGGTCATGAAAAACTGGTAAACAAAGTACGTAAGGTGAGTAAAATCGTAAAAGGTACACCTTACGTATTTTTGTCTAAGACTTCAGATAAAAAGAAAAATCCACTATTGTATAGAGATAAGCTAAAGTATGCTAAGAAAAGCTTTGGCAATATAGTACAAGACCATAAAGGTCGCAATATATTTGATTTGATGAAAGAACTAGAAAAACGCTTTGATAGTGTTAATATGGTAGTAGGTTCTGATAGAGTATCTGAATTTGAGTCACTTTTAAATAAATATAATGGAAAAGAATATGACTTTGATAGTATAACTATTACAAGCGCGGGTGAAAGAGACCCTGACGAAGAAGGCGTTAGCGGTATGTCAGCAAGTAAAATGCGAAAAGCTGCAGCTGATGACGATTTCGAAAGTTTTAAAGACGGTCTACCATCTTTGCTAAAGCGTGATGCTAAGAAAGTATATGACAATATAAGAAAAAACATTTAAGGATATATTATGACACAATCTCAAGATATGCAAGTATATGAAATTCTAGAAGAATTAGATGCTTGTACCACAAAACAAAGAAAAGTTGATTTAATTCGAACTAAGTATAGTAATCATACACCATTACAATACGTACTTAGATGGAATTTTGATAACTCAATTAAATCGTTACTACCCGAAGGTGAACCACCTTTTGATAAAGAAGAAAAAGATGGTGACTCACCACAAGCTTTATGGTCGTATCTGAAACTATTTCCTAGCTTTGTAGATTCTGCACAGGGTAAACAATTACCTGAGCTAAAAAGAGAAAACTTGTTTATTGAAATGCTACAAGCATTAGATTTAAAAGAAGCAGAAATGATTTGTCTAGCTAAAGATGGATTGTTAAAAGAACAATTTGACATTACTATCGATGTAGTAAATGCAGCATATCCTGACATGGGACTTATTGCTGATGAAATACCTGAACCTACACCTGAAGAACAAAAAGCTGACTTTCTTGCACAAGCAAAAGCTCTAAAAGAGGAAGCAAAAGGATTAAATAGTTTAGCAAAAGAGCTAACAGAAAAAGCAAAAGCGATTACAGGGTAAATTATGCAACCATTAGAATGCGTGAAGTTTGGTCACGATATAGGCCAATTGAAACCAGCAATTAACGAAGTTGGTTTTGATGTACATTATAATAAGATTTATCGAAAGTTAGTAGATGATTTTAATAATGGTGTTGGTGATTTTGCTTTTAATAAGGCCGGAGCACATCTTCATGGATTGTACTTCGATAACTTAAGGGAACGTAGAGATGGCAATGTTCCTATTGGTAAAGCCGAGCATATTATTGGCCAACGTTATGGCAATTTTGCGAATTTTAAGAAGCAGGTTCAAGAACAGGCTTCTAGGCTACAAGGTTCTGGCTGGGTATTTATGAACATGCAAGGGTATGTAAACATTATACCAAATTACAGAATCATAGAAAATGTAGCTTTGATTATTGATTGTTGGGAACATGCTTATGCATATACTTACGGTCATGATAGAGCGGCATTTATAGACTCGGTATTTGAAATTATCAATTGGGATGTAGTGAACTCACGTTTAAACGGTGAGTAAATGTGTGTTGTAGCTGCAAAGCATTTTAAAGGTACAGGTTGGATATTAGTCAAGAACAGAGATAGAAACTATCCTACTGAAGTTAAGCTTGTCCAGTCACAAAGAGCAGGCATTGAAAGATTATTCCTAAGAGATACTACTACAGGCTACAGTGAAGGCTTAAATGAACATGGTGTTGCTATAGTATCAGCATCAGTCATGGTAAAAAAAGATGAGAAAGAAGGTGGTAGTAGAGCATCTGATTCTCAGAACTGGACATCACCAGATGGACAAAGAATTAGAAGAGCACTATACCAAAAGACTGTAGATGCAGCAGTCAAAAGTCTACTACAATCACAAATCCCAGGCAATACACTCGTTACCGACGGTAAAGTATGTTTTCTTATAGAAGCAGCATATACTAATTATGAAAAGCCAGACCAAAAATACCACAGCATTGTAAAGAAAATTAATCCAAAAGATATATGTGTAAGAACTAATCATGGTATTGAACTACCGTGGACTGGCTACAAAATGTCTGACCCAGACCAAAAGCCAGATAGAGTATCATCTGAAAGTAGACTAAAAATAGCTACTGCTGAAGTTAAGAAAGCAAAAGACCCACAGTCATTATTAAATGCTTTAGGTGTAGCACCAAAAAGCAATCCACAATTAAATCCAATACGTATAAACAAAGGTAAAGGTGTGATGAGAACTACTGGTCAAATCATGCTTAATCCTAAGGATAAAGTATTTACATACAGACCAACTATGTCTGAGGTAGAACTAAAAAACTATAATAAAATTAATGATAGAGAATCTAAAACATACTTTGAAATCATATCAAATAGGGAGCTAATAAGTTTTGGTACATTTAAAGAAGCAGATGAAAGAATTCCAAGAAAGCCTGGTCAAAAAGCTGGTAGTGATAAGCATAGCGACTTATATACGGATGAAAATCCTAAAGGTACAATTCATGGTTTGGGTTTTACCGACTCAGCTAAAGCTAAACAATCAATTAATAAAATTGAAGGGTCAGGTAAGACTCATGCTCACAAAATGCAAGCAGCAATTGCAATGTCTCAAAGAGCCAAAGTAGCAGCAGGTAGAGCTAAAGACCCTGAAAAGAAAAAGGACTTAGGTGCAGCACATAAAGTATATCAATCATGGATAGATGCAAACAAAAAGTCTGAAAGCATGAAAAAAAGAATGCATGCAGCTATCGGTGAAAAGACAGAGAAATGGGAAGATGGCTTTAAAAGACGTGTTGTAAAAACTACTGACCCCCAACATAAAAAAGATGGCTACAATTGGCGTATCAAAGGTAAAGAACGCGATGAAATTAGTATTAAGCTTTATAAGAAGAAACCTGATTTTGAAGAGTTTAAGAAGCAAATGAAAAGAGTAGCAGGACATGAATTCGGTTAGAGAGTTTTTGAATGAGGCAGCTGATAGTGGCAAAAATTTACATCTCACTCATGTTGATGAAGACTTATTTGAAAGAGGAGATAAAGGTGCACGAGCAGCTATCGAGTCATGTAGAAACATTGTTAATGGTCTAGGTACAGGCGAAACTAAACTTACACTAAAATGGGACGGTGCACCTGCTATATTTGCTGGTATAGACCCAGATGACGGTAAATTCTTTGTATCTACAAAAGGCGCATTTAACAAAACACCACTATTGTATAAAGGTCCTGCAGATAAAAGTAAGTTTGCAACAGGTGATAAGTTAGCAATAGCACATAAAGAATTCCAAAAGATAGGTATACCCAAAGGTGTAGTCATACAAGGTGATTTACTATTCACAAAAGGTGAACAAAAGTATGAGACTATTGATGGCAAAAGATTTATTACAGTACACCCAAACACTATTGTGTATGCATGGGAAGCTAACAGTGAAGTAGGTACTAATATTAGAAATGCTGACATTGGTGTAGTTTGGCATACCACATACTCTGGTAAAACACTACAAAGTATGAGAGCCAAGTTTGGTGTAAATGTAAAAAGACTAAAACAAACACGTTCTGTTTGGATGGATGACGCATATTTTAAAGGTGCAAATGTAGCATTTACTGAAAGTGAAAAGAGTAAAGTAGAAGGTCTTATTGCACTGGCTGAACAGCAAATAGGTGGATTCGATAAACTAAAAGCTATTATGGATATGATACCATCTACTGCTGTTGGTGCAGGTATTAAGACTTATATAAACTCTAATATTAGAAAAGGTAGATTACCAACTGCACAGAAAAATCCAGTAAAAGACTATATTGAGTATGTAGATACCTATTACCAAGAGAAAGTAGTCAGTAAAGTAAAGACTGATGCAGCCAAAGAGACTAAATTAGCAGCCAAATCACAATTACGTAGTGACTTAGGTAAAAATGCTGATATACTGAAAAAAGCATTCCAGTTTGTTGATTATATTACACAAGCAAAGGTATTAATAATTAAAAAACTAGTATCATTGGATAAGCAAAAGCAATTCATTAAGACATCCAAAGGATTTAAAGTTTCTAACCCTGAAGGTTTTGTAGCAATAAATGCTAAGAAGGGCGAAGCTGTTAAATTTGTAGATAGGTTAGAGTTCTCATACAACAACTTTTCTGATGATGTAATGAAAGGCTGGCAAAAATGAAATATGCAATAATTTTAACTGCACTCTTATGGTATGAAAATGTACCACAAAACTATGAGACTGATTGGCCACACCATCAATTTCAAAGTGTCGAAGAGTGTAGGAACTTCTTACACTTTAATAAGTACCAATTAACAAGTGAACTATTTAGAATACATGGTACTGATGAAAATGGTAATGTGTTAAGAACTTACGAATACTTTTGTAAAACTAACTACTATACAGATATCTAATAAATATATTATGGACGGTACTACTAGGAAAAATAAAGCATTTGCACAAGGCAAAAGAAAACAAGAGTTATTTGACTCTAAAAATCGTGTCATTAGGTACATATACGAAATACAAGCTTGCCCAGACACATCAGGTGCACCAGTATTTGGCACGGGTAAAGCACCATACTACCATTTTGGTTTAGCACATAATTTGTGTGTAGCTGGTCTAATTGCTATGAATTACCACTCTAGACAGCCAATTGTATATCATCCAAAGATTGGTGGTAAAGAAGTATTAAGAGTGGTAGATTTACAAGAAAATTTTAAAGGTCTTAGATATATGGATGCATTACCTACTGACCCTATCGTTTATGAAACTTATATACCTGCTAACGAAGGCTTAGGCTTTGATGGTAAAACAAGATTTAGTATAGCAGCACCAGGTGATTATGGTACATATATAAAGCATGCTGACTCATTTGGTATAGCACATAATGACTTATCATATCCTGCTGGTCTACATTCATGTTTAGACCCAAGGTGGTCATTACCAGAGACACTGTACAAATTAAGAGACCCACAAATAATTGGCTACCATTTTGCATCTACTGACCCAGCAAAAACTATATCATCTAGATACAAAGAAAAGTTTATTGCCAAAAATAGTGATACATATGATTTTAATCTCTTTGATGGTAAACTAGATAAAACAATTAGACAAATGTCAAAATGTAAAGAGTTCCACGGCACCCTTGGTGGAATGTCTTTCTTAGCAATGGCCATGAGAATACCTACAACGATACATATCAATAAGAGGTTTGATACTAAAGGACCAATTGCTAAGATATACAAAGTGTTAGCTAAACGTCATGGTGCAACATTTGTAGAGGCAGATATCTAATGGCTGATGATGTTAATAAGTTTATAAATGTAATCAATTTTCGTGTTTTATTAAGACAGAAAAATAAGTCTTATGCTGCAAGGAAAAAAAGTTATACCATGACTGACTCAGATGGTATCAACTATGGCTTATTTCATTCACTAACAATTCAATCACAACTTGTAGAATATTACCCTAATGCTACTATGAGAGATGTTGAAGATGGCTACAACCCACACTTTAGAGTATTGTACCCAGACTCTGATGGTAATGGTAAAACATACTATCGTAAAAAGTCTATGGACTCTATCTTTGATAGTGACTGGGTCAATAATCCTATGATTGAATGGGTAGACTTTATACCATACCAAAGTACTTACAATGATGGTAAATATAATGGATTGTTCTTTTTTGATAGTGAAACAAATAACCATATTGACATGTATTCTGCAAATAAAGACAGTGAGTTAATGACTCGTATGGTCAAATATCATATAGATAAAGTACTATCTCAGGGTGGTGTAAATGAAAAGATTATAATTGTGGATTTAGATATATTCCAATCTTTATTCTTTAATGGGTCAACAACACTTAAATTTCCAAAGCTAAGAGCTGATTTACAGCCTAGATATCGAAGCGGTGAGACACATTATACACATGCTTATAAGTTTGGTAATGATAGTGATGGTCTTGGTATGAGCCAAGAATTTAAAACAAAATGGACTACAGAGAACACTGATGCATACAATTTTGATGATGATAAGTCATCAGACTTAGTTTCTGTTGTCAAGAAATTGAAAAACAGTCAATATTATCATGGCACACTAAATGGATTAGCATTGCTCGCTATCGTCTGTGGGGTACCTACCACGGTATATATCCCTAACTCAGCCACACTGACACAAGAACAGAAAGCAATGAAAAAGATATTGAAAAACAATGGTGCATCAATTCAATCCATGGAAAACTTCTTAATTGCTAATCAACCTATGGACTTTGGCGATAATTTATAGAGGTGAATAGTATAATATTAATACAGGAGATATTAATATGACTATGCATTTACTTAGAGGCGCACCAGGTCTCAATACCAAAAAACGTAAGGTAAAATATACAAAGGCTAAACTAGCCAAACTACAAGAGTCACACCGTAAACATAACAAATGGGCCAAGGCAAATCGTATGACTGATTTGATATTGTCATTTGATGACTATTTGTTATACACACGTGGTGAATGGAAGCCAAAGACTACTGTCAAATCAACAGCAAAACTGCCCACATTATCAAAAGACAAAGGTCCTGAATATCCATCACTAAACAGTGGCAAATATACTGCATTTAAAAAAGAACCACAACAATACACTGGTACACTAGTAAAAGGTATTGCACAAATGCATAAGTCAAATGCAGTACCAGTAATTGACAAGCAAGCTGCAATTGATATAGCTAATATGAGGAGAAACTAATGTCAAGAGAGAAAGAATACCAAGTGTATGCTGATTGTATTAGGTCAGACCAGATGCCTGCTAAAGCAGTGGTAGAACTATTTAAAGAAGAGCCTGAATTTGCTTCATGGTACAAGAAAAAATATGTCCATGAAGATGCTGAAGCTAAAATCGAAAGATGGATGGATAGAAATCCTGAAAATAGCTGGGTACAAGAAACAGGTCTACTACTACTTAAAAAGCTATTAAGAAAATGATTGTTGTAGGTGAAGCACCAGGGAATAAGCACATTACTAAATCACCCACTAGGTTAAGAGTAAAAACTTGGTTGGGTGACACTGATTATGACTGGACTAATAAATCAGATAATGATTTAGATAAAATCAAATGTCATGATAAAGTCTTAGCACTAGGTAATGTAGCATCTGAGTGGCTCACTAAACATAATGTGCCACATTTAAAAGTACCACACCCTAGTGGTCTAAATCGTATGTGGAATGATAAATCATTAGAACCAAAAATTATCAAACAGATACATGCGTACCGTACAACTTAGCGATATATTTAGTGACGACACTAGAAACAGTCTATTAGACATCTACCATAGCTTTGATGAATATGACACAGAGGAGATGGCTAAAGCTCCTGTCACTGAAGGTACACTAGATTTAGTATCTGAAACTATTAGACAGTGTATAGGTACAGACTACAAATATGTATCTGGTAATTATTATCACCATACAAAGCCTTTTTATCCACACACTGATTTTAAGAAAGAGTGGGTAGACAGTATTAATATTGTCATACCATTAGAGGACCACACAGAAGGTACAGGACGTTTAGTTATATTTGACCAAGAATGGCATGAAGATAGCAAGACTTGGATGATGCTGCACCCTGTAAAACACTATGATGTAAATACAGCACTAGTTGGCTGCCCATTTGATTACCCTATTGTCAATCATACTAATGATAAGATAGATGAATACTTTTATAAAGCTCATCTTACACAGTTTCCAATATGGTGCTGGCAAGGATTAAAAGGTAATACGTATAGATTCGAAGAAAACAGTATAATAATATTTGATAACAAAAAAATACACTGTACTAATAATTTTACAGGCAGTAAGACAGGATTGACGTTGAGGTATAAAAAAGCATGAAGATAGCATTGGTTACTGGAGGATTTGACCCACTACACAGCGGTCACATCAAATATTTTAAAGCAGCTGCTAAACAAGGTGACAAACTTTATGTAGGTATTAACTCTAACGAATGGCTTATACAAAAGAAGGGTAAACCATTTATGCCTTACGAAGAAAGAGCTGCTATTATCAAAGAACTCAAATGTGTAGATGGTATTGTAGAGTTTGATGATGGTGATGGTAGCTCTTCAGATGCTATACAAGAATTACTAAACAAATACAAAAGAGCCAGTATTATCTTTTGTAATGGTGGTGATAGGAAGCAAGATAATATACCAGAAGCTGATATATTTGCTGACAATGACAGAGTAATATTTAAAGATGGTGTAGGTGGTACAGAAAAAATCAACTCATCATCATGGATAGTCTTAGAGTATATGGAAGGCAAAAACGAAATTATTGAAAGTAAAGAATGAAAGAATTTGATTACAATATAGACTATAAGAACACATTGTTCAAACCAAATGATAAACGATATCGTATCGGTAGAGGTGAACAAGGTGTTTTATTAGTACGTCCATATACAGACGACATCTGTAAGTATTGGAAATTTAAAAACCCTGCTATTGCTGAAAGGTCGGCTAAGAAAATTACATCTATGTACTTTGACTATGCAGCAAACGATGACTTTGTTGGTATGGATATGTGCCGTAAGTTTTTAGAAATGGGTTTTACAAGAGCCAGGCGATATGCAAATCATAAGTCAGGTAAAAAATATGCATCTGACGGCAGTGTATTACCACAAGAAGAGGATTGGGCGACAAGTGAAAAGGCACAAGCAGCAGCTATATTCAAAAAATATAGAGATAATGTAGCAAATAGTGAAATGTACAAGTATAAAAGACTGAAATGGAGACTTCAAGAAAATGATTATTGAGTTAGATATTGTAGGAATCACAGACCCACGTCAAGGTATTGCAATTAAGGATGCAGTTGAAAATGCATTCCATACCTTAATGCCACGAAGAGAGAAGCCAATCTATATTAATGTAGAAGTTGGCCTTGAAGAAGATATGGGTATGGCAGTTGGTTATATGCATGAGGAAGACGATGATGAGTTTAATATTATTGTCAGCCAAGATATTCTAAATGATATTGAAGAGTTAATTGTGACAGTCACACATGAGTGTATACACATCAAACAATATCTAAGGAAAGAGCTAAAAGATTTAAGTGTAGACAGAAAAGCGTGGAAAGGCCAAGTGTGGGACACACGCACTGAGAAATACACTGATTGTCCGTGGGAAATAGAAGCTTATATGCTACAATTACCTGTGGCTAATAAAGTACTAAAGGAGTATGAAAAGATATGGCATTCAAACCAAACAGCAGCAGCACAGCAGTAAGCTGGGAAGAAGTTGTCTCTTGGTCAGTACAGTTAGCTGACCAAATATTGCAGAGCAAAGACAAAGATGTCAAAGCTATTTTTCCTGTTGACGCAATTGACATTATCCCAGCTTACTTAATTGCTAAAAAATTAGGCATAAACATATTGCCTGGACATGCTGATTTACCAGCATATTATCTAGCATTCCATATTGATAATAGCAAGTTTTGTGATATTGCATTTACTAATTACCGTATGGAAGGTACACATCAGCTACTAACAATACCTAAACACTTTGTGAATGAAGAGGTATATGTAGATGACCAACCTAAGAAATCTTTTCGTTATCCTTGGTATAATATTTAGTATGGAAGAATTGAGTTATACAGGTTATTTGCTAATGTTCTGCATTATGAGTTTCTCTTTAATACTTTGTACAATATTATTTCAGCAAGACAAAAGAATCAAAACTTATAGATTATCAGAGTTAGTAAAAGATAGGTCATCACCTAAGATGGAAGCTGGCAAGTTTGATAAGCAAGGTACAGTTGAATACACTAAAGGTGATAATACATGAACGTATTTGTTCTAAGCACTGACCCAGTAGAAGCAGCTAGGATGCATTGCGATAAGCATGTGCCAAAGATGATTGTAGAATCAGCACAAATGATATCCACTGCCCATCGTATGCTAGATGGTCACATAATTAAAAAGCCATCTAAGTCAGGCAAACGTATTATTAACTATTGGGAACACCCTGACCCTATTGACGAAGAATTATTGTACAAAGCTGTACATCACAACCACCCATGTACTGTATGGACTAGAGAGTCTATTGACAATTACAATTGGCACTATGAACTATTTGCTGAACTATGTAATGAATTTACTAAGCGATTTAAAAAGACTCATTTGACTGAATCTCTACTCTTAGAGAGACTTAAAAAAGCACCAGTCAATATACCACATGCAGGCTTTACACCATTTAGGTTAGCTATGTCTAATCTGCCAGAATGTATTACAGAAGACCCAGTTGAATCCTATCGTAATTACTATATTGCTAAGCAAAGTTATATGCCTTGTGATTGGGAAAAAGGTACACCAATGCCTGATTGGTTTCAAAAACTAGATGTTAAAGGCGTAGAACAGTTCTTAGCTAGCAAAGAATATTTCGATGCAGAAGCAGTATAAGGTAGTTCCTACATTCGGTGGGGCATACACCATAATTCAAATAAATAATAAAGAATGGCAAGAAGTGGCCGGTCCTTATTTGACTGAAAGCGAAGCACAGACTGATTTAACATTATTTGAGTCAGGTGATGTAAAGCCACATCGAGTATATCATGGAAAAAATAAATCTAAAGCAGTTAGATAGCGATCAATTATACGATTTATCAGTAAATCACAAAAAGACTATATTCTACACTAGTATGAATGAGTTTGCTAAATCGTTAGATGATATATCACCCAGCTTTTGTGTAGCTAAATGGAAACAGACTACACTACATCTACAAAACGGTCACACACACAGTTGTCATCACCCAGGCACTCACAAAGTACCGTGGACTGAGCTTATCAACAGACCTAGTGCACTGCATAATACACAGTATAAAATGCAAATGCGTGATAAGATGCTAAATGGTGTAAGACCAAAAGAATGTGAGTACTGCTGGCGTGTAGAAGATGCACGTAAAAAAGAAGATGACCCGCTATCTGATAGATATTATAAGTCAAGAGATTTTTGGGCACTAAAGCATATACCAGAGATTTTAAAGAATGATGCTACTGCTGATATACCACCATCTTATTTAGAGGTATCATTTAGTAATGTCTGTAATTTTAAATGTGCGTATTGCGCACCACATATATCATCACAATGGATGACTGAAATAGAGCATAAAGGTCCATATCCTACATCAGATAAATTTAACAATCTACACGCTATTGAAGTGAGAGGACAAAAGCCTATACCACACAATAAGCATAATCCTTATGTTGAAGCATTTTGGAAGTGGTTCCCTGACATATACAAGAAGCTAGAAGTGTTTCGTATTACTGGTGGTGAGCCATTCTTATCTAAAGACACTGAAAAGGTAATTGACTTTCTTACGGATAATCCAGCACCTAACTTAGAACTGCATTTTAACTCTAACTTTTGTATACCAGATAAG
>CENW01007877.1_pt1 | contig 30398 bp, 52 predicted proteins | sample 530241 | NCBI WGS metagenome assembly CENW01 (sample SAMEA2619818, study PRJEB7988) | marine metagenome | isolation source: saline water (ENVO:00002010), including | reverse complement strand
GTCAGCAGGATTTAGGGAGTAATATGGCTAATCCAATAATTTCAGGTGAGAATAAACAAGTAACAATATATCACTCTAGTGGTGCTGTTTCTACTGCACAAGAAGGTGTTAGACAAAATGACCCAGGTGGAGTATCAGAATTAAATAGAAAATTAGCTGAACCTGGATGGAGTTTAACTCCTACATTTGGTGGTGCTTCTGCTCCACAACAAACTGGATATAGTTATGAAATGGGTATAGCCCAGGCACAAGCTTTATATAGTTTTTTTCCAGAAGAAGTTACTAAAGAATTTGCTAAACAATGGGTTAAATTTGGAGATGCTACTACATCAGCAGCTGCAGTAAGAAATACTGGTGCTTGGAAAAAACATTTTGATTATTTAGAAAGAGAAGATGGTACTTTAATTATGACTGAATTAGAAGCTTTATCTACTATAGCTTCTTATAAAGAAACATTAGGTGAAGTAGGTATTGGTGATACTACAGAATTTGAAAGTGATTTTAAAACATTAATTACAGATGAAGTATCTGCTGCAGAATTTCAAGATAGAATTAATTTAGTTTATGAAGGTGTTAAAGAACAAATACCTGAAGTAGAAAGATTATTCAGAGATAGATATGGTATTGAATCAGATAGTGGAACTATATTTGCTTCTTTAATAAAACCAGATATAGAAGATAAATTGTTAAAAGGTGAAATACAAACACTTCAATTACAAGCAGAAGCTACAACAAGAGGATTTAGTACTTCTTTTGCAAGGTTTGCAGAATTAAGAAAACGTGGATTTACACAAGAAATGGCTAAGGGAGTATATGAAGCTGGTGCTGGCATAATAGAAAGAGCTGCTGGTATTGGTAGAGATTTAGGAATTGAAACATTAGAAGAAGCTGCATTAGGTGATGTTATTTCACAAAAACGTTTACAACGTACAGAAGCAGAAATACTTGCTAGAGGCGGTGTACAATTAGGAGCTGCTAAAAAAGGTGACGAAGTTACTGGACTTATAGCAGATTAGTGTATAATATATATATAGCGTTGCGTGGTCCGCTGACATAATTGACCTGCATCGGCTTTCAACGCCTGCGTAGAAAGCTTGTACTTAAATCGCAGAGTAATGGACTTATAGCTTTAAAGCTACCAGAGCGTAAGTCAAGTGGTAAGGTAGCACCGCAACAAGATGCCTATGGTCTTGTTTGTAAGGTTAACACATAGTGGAGGTACTAAATGAGTGAATTTGAAGCACCAGAGAATGGTGTTAAACACATGAGAGAAACAATTGATAGGAAAGATGAATCTATCAAAAAACTTGAGGCAGAACTAGCTTCTTATAAAGATAAGGAAATAGATAATGTCTTTGGTAAATTAGGTTTATCGACTGACAAAGGTTTCGGTAAAGCGTTAAAACAAGTGTATGATGGACCAATTGATGAAGAGTCTATCTCACAGTTTGCTAAGGATGAGTATGGTTTTGAGGCAAAAGGCCAGGTTCAGGAAGAACCACAACCAGAAGCTGCACCTGTTGTTCAGGATGATGCTAGGTCCAGAGTAGCTGCACTTGATGCAAATTCTACAAGTGACGTACCAACAGACGTTCTTGACCAATTAAGTGAAATTATTGCAAAAGGAAATCCTAAAGATTCCATTGCAGCAAAATTAACTTTGATGGAAAACGAAAAGAATAGTCAATAAAAATATAAGTACAAGTTAATAGTTAAATACGGAGGTTATAATGGCAAACATTAGTTTGACAAATAATTCAATTTACTCCCAGAAGATTAACAACTTTTCTGGTGAGTTATTCCGTGTAGGTGGTCAAAGAACTCCTTTCTTATCAGCAACAGGAGGATTAAACGGAGGTAAGGTTTTACAATCTACTTTCTGGCAAATCCAAGCTGCTGATAGTGCTGTTGTTTCTACTGAGCCAACAAAAGGCCAAGAAGGCGCACAGCCAACAGAGTATCTTGGAAGAGATAGAGTTGCATTTACAGGTGTAACTCAGGTCTTCCATAAAGGTGTAAAGATGACCTACACAGCTATGGCAACTTATCAACATCAAAATCCATTTGATTTGTCAGCAAACATTGCTGCTTCATCTGATGGTGACGGAACAGTTACAGCTGCAGACAAATTAGGTCTTGCTGGCGGTAACCCAATCGTTGACGAGTTCTCAGAGCAGATGTCTTTAGCACTTGAAAAAGTGGCTAGAGAAGTAGAATGGTTCGCATTTAATGGTACATTCGCTGATGGTGCAAACGTCACCCCAGGTGCAGGTACTAGAGAAATGCGTGGTATTTCAGAATACACTTCCTTAAATGCTAACTCTGACAACACTGTAGCTCCAGTAGCAACAGCAGGTAACATTTATTGGAACAAAGCCACAGGTAACGGTGCAACAGGTGCAAACCAAGTTCTTTCTTGGGATGCTATTGCAGGTTCTCTAAAGAGACTTTATGATGCACACGCTCCTATGGTTCAACCAGTTCTATGCGTAACTCCAAAGCAACTTCTTGACCTAAACAAAGAGTTAGTAAATAACTCATTGTCAGGAACTTTAGGAACAATTGTCCCTAGAGATAGAAATATTGCTGGTATTGATGTTGATACAATCGTAACTCCATTCGGTTCAATCGGAATGATGGTTATTGACCCTAACATTATGCCTGACAATAATGCATTTATCTTAGACTTTGCTTTCATACAACCAGTATTTACCAATATCCCTGGATATGGTACTGTGTTCGTGAGAGACTTAGACCAAGATGATTACGCAAGAGTTGGAAAAGCAATCTACATGGAAATGGGATACGACTTCGGTCCTCCTTCATACCATCTAAAGATAGCTGGCGTAGCTTAAGGAATAAAATAATATTGAAGATTAGGGTGGGAATCCACCTCCCGCCCTTTTCTTCTGCTATAGTAAGGAAAGTATGAAAGTAAAAAGCGTTTTAATAGATGTATCAGATGATGCAAGTAATTCTACAGGTGTTGAAACAGAAGGATTATTGTTATGTGGGATTAAATTTCCTGCAGCAATGACTGGCTCTAATATTACATTTGACCATTCATTAGATAATTCTACTTGGGCAGATGTTAAAGAAACAGATGGAACAGATGTTACTTATACAGTATCAGCTGGAGACCTTATAAGGCTTGACCCTTCAGGTTGGGCTTTTGCAAGTAATGGTTATTTAAGAATTACATCTGATGGTACAGAAGCAGCCGATAGAACAATAGAAGTATATTTTAGAAGAAGTTAGGTAACCAATGAGTACTACAATTGGTAACCTAATAGATAGGATATACAGAGAATATCTGGAACCGCCAGATAGTGTTGAGTCATATTCATATTTAACTGGTGCTATATCAACTACTGGTCAAACAACATTTAACTATGAAGAAGATTTATTCTCTACTGAGGAAGAAGATGCATTAGATGCTGGCGCTATTATTGAAATAGGCCAGGAAATTATGTTTTCTAAATCTCTTAATGTTGTTACTAATGAAGTAACTGTACAAAGAGGTGCAAGAGGTACAACTGCTACAACTCACGATGCTGGAAGCATAATTAAAATAGCACCTGCTTTTACACGTAAATCAATATATGATGCAGTATCAGACCAAATTAAAAATTTATTTCCTACAATATATGCAACAGAAACATTAAGTCTTACATCAGGTACAGGATATAGATTACTTGGTAATCATGGAAGCGACCAAGATAGTTATAATTATATGATTTCTCCAATTAAAGCAGTTTCTCAATATACTGATTGGTCAACAGGCTCAGACCAAACAGGTTTAACTTATAAACCAGTAGCTGTTGAATTAATAGATTTACCTAATCCATTTACTTATACAGATGATACACAAACAGAAGAGAACTAAAACATACACAACAGGCCCAGATGTAGTACATGCATTACAATTTTACGGTATTGATTCAGGCCATACTGTTTATGTAACTTTTAAAAAGAAATTTGTAGCTCCTACTGCTGAAGCAAATACATTAGCTTCTATAGGATTAGAAGAAGAATATGAACCAATCGTTATGACAGGAGTTGCTGCTCAATTAATATCTGGTAAAGATATCAATATGATAAATGCTCCTTATATAACAGAACAATTACAAGCAGCTGCTTTTCCAGTTGGTAGTGCAAATTCAATAAGTAGTAGTTTATTAAGATATCAACAATTATTAATACAACAAGCTAGAAGTAATTTAAGAAGTAAATATCCAGAAGCAGTATTAATGCACGGTGTAAATTATCCTACCTAATGGTAAGAGTAGCTTCAACATCAAATGTTCGTAACCCAAAACGTTATGGTTATGATTGTAGATTAGATAATATTTATTTAAGAACAGCTGTAGCACCTGGTAGAGAGTTAAGTATTGCATCATCAGATGTACAAGCAGGTCAAAATATAAATGTTAAACAAAATCCTGAAGACTTTACATCTAACTTAGGACGTATATATTCAAGAAATAATTTTAGTTCAGGACAAGGATTAGATACAGCACATAGAGCTGATGGTAGTGAAGATGATGTAAATAGATTTTGGGATAGTAAAGGTATTGATGTATTTCATGGAGATGATGAAACTTCTTATAATATACATTTACTATATACAACAGCTGATAAAAATGTAAGGGGTGCAAGTACTACATTTACTGCTTCAAATAATTATTTAGCACAAACTACTAATGGACATTTATGGGTGACAGATGGAACTGCTTTATATAAATCAACAAATAATGGTGAAACATGGGCTGCAGAAACTACAGGTGCAACACATAACTTTACAGGAATAGCTGCTGTAGGTAATAGAATATTTGCTACAACTGCTAATGGTACAAGTGCTTCTCAATTATTAGAATGGGATGGAAGTGCTTGGGCTGCTAGAACTACAGCTCAAACATCAGCATCTGGATTAACTGGTATATGGTTTGCTAAAGGTATGTTAATAATATCAGCAGATGATGGTGAATTAGAAAGAGTATGGGCAATTACACCATTTGGACAAACTTGGGCAGCAGGAGATATAGCAAATGCAGATGCATTATTTTCTTTTGAAAGTACACATCATGTATCACAAGTTGTAGATGCTGGTGCTGTAATACTTATAGCTTCAACTAATGGTGATATATATTCTGTTAAAGACCAGGCTGGAACATTCTTATTAAAAGGTCAAACAAACATACCATTTGAAGAAGTACATTCTATAGCAGCTACTGAAGGTATTGTATTTTTTGGTACTAAAGAAAAGTCAAGAGATGTAGGAAGATTTTATACAGCAGAATTAGTTGTAGCTGATGATTTGTATGTATTAGCTAATAGGCAACTTGTAAAAGAATGGGTTATAACAGGACAAGATACTACTCCTCATTTTATGTTTACATCAAGAGATAGTGTTTATTGTGGAATTAAAGAATCAGGAACTGAAACAAATTTGTGGCGATATTATTTACCAACAGGTGGTATTGCTAGAGATTTGAAAATGACTGGTGCAGGTTTTGTTACTGGTATAACTAATGTAAGTGGTAAGTTTTTAACAGTTGTATCTGGAGTAGATGTATTTAAAGAAACATCTACATATGAAAGCACAGGTTATTTAATACTTTCAGCAGCAGATTTTTATACAGCAGAAAGTAAACAATTTGTAGGTGCTGAATTATCTACAGTTGTTTTACCTGATGCAACGAATGTTAGTTTACAATATTCAACTAAATTTGAAGATTTAGATAATCCTGATGCAGCTACATATACTGTAGCTATTAATCAATTAGGTGGTATAGGAGATGAAGAAAAACAAATAGCTGAAGTATCAAGATATATTGTAGGAAAAGTTGTTTTAAATAGTACTGATGGAGTATCTACACCTAAAGTAAAATCTGTACAATTTCGTGCATTAGCTAGACCGGAACTTGTAGTTGCACAAATACCTATAAATATTAGTGATAGAGTAGAAAGACCTGGTAGAAAACCTCTTAAAGTTAAAGGTTTAGGAGATGCATTATATAATTCTTTACGTGCTAAAGAAGGTGATTCTGTAACATTAGAATTATTCCAACCAGAAGAAACTATTAGAGGTGTTGTTGAGCAAATAAGTTATCCTATACAAACTAATGAAGCAGTTGGAAGTGATACAATGTATGCTATTATTACAGTGCGTGGTACTAGACAAGGTACTATTGAAGAAGTAACATCAATACATACAACAGGTATTGCATCTTGGGGTATAATGAGGTTTGGAGCGTAATGGCAAATAGAGCAACACAAATAGTAAACTTTTATGAAACTACTATTACTAATAGTGATTTTAGTGCAGGTGCTACATCATTTACTGTACAAACAGCTCCTACAACTAATGGTGCTGCAGGTATAACATCAGCTACTACAGGTAATGAAGATACTTGGTTATATCTAGTTATTGACCCTGACTCTTCAAGTAACAGAGAAATAGTAGTTGTTAAAACACATACATCTGGTTCTACTACATTTAGTGATGTACAAAGAGATTACGATGGTAGACGACAAGCAGGTGGTGCGCCAGCAGCTACAGGTATTGCACACGGTATAGGTACAACAGTAAGACTTGCTGTATTAGCTCAACATATACAAGACCAAAACGATAGAGTAGCTGCAAATATTACATCATTAAATACAGCTATAACAAACTTTAATACAAATGGTAACGCTGCAATTGCAGCTATTAATGCTTCATCTGCTACAGCTATGATAAATAATGCTACTGATGGTACTGGTATAACAGTTGATGTAGAAAACGATTTTACATTAGTTTATGATGCAACAGACAATACAGGTAAAAAAGTTAAAGTTAATCAAGTAGCAGCTCCTGTAGAAATAAATCCATTTTTAGTAATGGGAGGATAATGAGTTTATTATTAGTACTCAAAGAAGGTGGAGGTTTACAAATAGATACTATAGGTAATTTACCTATAGATGAAGATTTAGATTTACTACCCGATACAGGTGGAGCTGTTGACTATAATCCACAATTTATGTTGTGGTCTGATAGTGGACATGCATTACAGTATCTTAATGTAGATGACTTGCTTTTGGTCGGTGTGTAGTATACTATAAAAGAATATATTTAGGAGATAAAATATGGCAAATGCTTATAAAGTACTAGGACAAGTTGCAGATGCTTCTGCAAATAATGTAACTTTGATAGCAGACCAAAATGGTGAAACTATTGTATCAACAATTGTTATTGCTAATAGAGAAGCTGCTGTTAACACATTTAGAATAGCAGTTAGGCCTGCTGCTGCAACATTAGCTAATGAACATTATATAGCTTACGATGCATCAGTTGCTGCAAATGATACTATTACTTTAACACTTGGTCTTACACTTGCAGATAATGATATTGTTACTGTGGGTGCATCTGATGATAAAGTTAGCTTTAGTGCCTTTGGTACAGTAATTACATAAGGATTTAATAAAATGAGTATACAATCATTAATCAATTCAGGGATAAATGGTAAAAAATTTGCTAGCCTTGTTTTGTCACAAACACCAGTATTAAATAAAATGGAAATGAAATATTATATTGCTGCTGGCGGAGGAGGAGGCGGTCGTAGCCGTGGTCACTCAGGATGGGGATACCATCGTGGTGGTGGCGGAGGTGCCGGTGGATATACTTCTGGTTCAGGAATAATATTTGACCAAGGAACAAACTATGCTGTTACTATTGGAGCTTCAGGAAGCGGTGGCGGTGGTAGTGATGGTTCAGGTCAAGATGGTTCTAATGGTGGTGATACATCTATAGTTTTAAAATCTGGCACAGTTACTATGAATGGTGGCGGTGGAGGTGGAGTAGGTACACAAAATTACGAAAGCGGTAATGGTCAAGGTAAAGACGGTGGCTCTGGAGGAGGTGGAGGTACTCACTTTGCAAACTTAACTCACAACTCATCTGGTGGTCCATCTGGAGGAGATGCTGATGACGCTAATTATGGTAATGATGGTGCTGATGGTTCAAGAGGCGGTGGTGCTACTGGTGGTGGCGGTGGCGGCATGGCTGGTGCTGGTAACTTTATTGGTAATGGTGGTGGAGGACAAGCACTTTTTCATCCATCTTTAACTTTTGCAAGAGGTGGTCCAGGTTCTGGTAGTGGTACTTCTAACACAGGTTCTGGTGGTCAACATGGTTCTTCTGGTGGTTCAGGTATGATTTATATAGTATATAGTAAAGATGTTACACCAACAATTGGCGGTAGTTTAGGGTCTGAAATCCATGATTTAGGTAGTAATAAATTATTATTATTAAAATCTGGTGCTGACAATATTAGTTGGGCAGATGCATAATGGCACACTACGCACTTTTAGATGAAAACAATATAGTCACTCAAGTTATTACTGGTAAAAATGAGGACGAACAAAGAGATGGTGTAGATGTTGATTGGGAAGAATGGTATAAAGATTTTCTTGGTGTAGCAGGCTGCAAAAGAACATCTATTAATACAATACAAAATGTACATACTCAAGGTAAAACTCCATTTAGAGGCAATTATGCAGGAATAGGTATGAAATATGATTCAACAAATGATGTATTTGTAACAGCAGAACCTCCATTTCCTGGTTGGGTTATGGATACAGATATTTGGGAATATAAATCTCCTATAGATAAACCTGCTGATTTTGATAGTAAACCATATTACTGGGATGTAGATGCTTATGCTGCAGATAATACAACAGGATGGGTAGAAATAGTTCCTGAATAATAACTATAAGGTGGAAAATGAAAAAAATAATTTTTGGAACAAATAGTAAACTACTTTTAGCTAATAAAGATTTACATCCTAAACCTGTAAAACAAGTAATACCTGATTATTTAAAAGCTTTTAAACCAGAAAAAGCTGAATATTATAAAGGACAATTACATTCAATTAGCAATTTTAAAAGTTGCCCAAGTTATATAGATGTATATAACTATGGATATGCAATTTTAGCACCATGTGATATTAGTATACAGGCAAAAGAAGATGGAACTTTTAATTGGACTGTAGCTAATTCTTTTAGACGGAATGATATAGAATATCATTATAATGAACAACTCGTACACAATATACCAATTGAAAAAAATATTCAAATAATTGCAAAATATAATTCTCCATGGAAAGTTATTACTCCTAAAGGTTATAGTTGTAGGCAAATACCAGTTCCTTTAGAATACAATACTGAATGGGAACCATTTGAAGGTGTATTAAGAACAGATAAAATACATGAACTTAATATACAATTATTAATTAAAACAAATGAAGCTATATTTATACCACAAGGTACTCCTTTGTGTGTTTATGTTCCTTTTAAAAGAGAAACTTTTACAAGTAAAATTGTTGATTTAAATAAAAATAATAAATATTCAAAATTAAGAAATTCTATGTATTTAAGTACGTATGGAACATTTGAAAAAAATATAAGAAATGCAGGTTACTTTAAAGATTAACTAATTGTGCTATAATACTTCACCATGGATTATTTTATAGGATTTTTAATTGGTTATTTCTGTAAATGGTTTTTTAATTACTTAACAAGTATAAGTGAAATTAAGATACCAGATAGATACAATAACGAAGATTGGGACTGGCTATCTACAGATGACATCCAATAACGGATATACCAACAAAGAAATGCTTCATTTCATTAGAGTTGAAGTACAAGAGTTACATAAAAGAATAGATTTTTTACACGAAAAAATAAATAAATCTCCTACTAGAGGAGAAATTGTTGGTTGGTTAGTTGGATTAAGTAGCACAGCTGCCTTCATAAATACTATAATGTAACTTATGAAATACTATTACGGGGTAGAAATTCTTAGGGTTGTAGATGGAGATACAGTAGATGTCAGAATTGATTTGGGTTTTGATGTGTGGCATAAATGTCGTGTACGACTTATGGGTATCAACGCTCCTGAGTCTCGAACCCGTGATAAAGAAGAGAAAAAACGAGGGTTGGCTGCAAAAGATTGGCTAATTAAACAACTCTCAGATGAAGAACATCCTTGCGAATTACAATCTTATGGCAAGGGTAAGTTTGGAAGAATACTAGGAGAATTTTTTATTAACGGAAAAAATATAAATCAACTGATGGTAGACAATGGTCATGCGGTGGAGTACTTCGGTGGCAAGCGGTAGTAAGTGTTTAATAAACTCGCACGAATATGTGTTGCATTAATTTTATTTATACCTTTTCCTGTATTAGCTGACCACGTTCCTACACAACCTCCATATAATCAATCAATAGCATTAGATACTACAACAGGTGATTTAACTATAGGTATATATACATCTGATGGTTTTGAAGATAGTCCACCAGAAAAATATACAATATGGTTTACAATTAGTGACGATACAATAGATACATCTACAGCTTATTGTGTATCTACTTCTTTTGGGCATACAGATAATCTTGTATGGAACTATTATGTATTTTCTTTAGAAGATTTACAAACATATTTTGAAAATCCATATGGTACATTTAGAACACAAATAAGGTCTGATAATGATACAGACAATAGTTATAGCACATTAACTACAGAACAAACTATTACAATACCTAATCAATTGCCTTTTGTTAATTTAGGAGAATGGACAGCACCTACTACAACGTGCAATGATACATCAATTCCACCACCAACACCTAATAATGCTATTAATGTATCTGTAAATTATCAAGGAGAAGATGTTTTTTTTGAGTGGGAATATGCAAATAATGAAACTGTAGACGCACATTCATTTCATATAAATTACAGTTATGATAATACAAACTTTACAAGAGTAATCATAGACGATACAAGTTTAAGAGAATATACATTAAGTTATGAATATATACAAACAGGAACATTTTATTGGAATTTTTCTGTGTGTGGTGATTTAGATAATGGAGAATCATGCACAGAATCAGCTGCTAATAACTTTGAAACTACTGAATATACTCCACCTACAACTACTCCACCTACAACATTATGGACTGCACCACCTCCAGAACCTCCAGAACCTCCAGAACCTTATGTAGACCCGTATGTTATAGAAGATAAAGAAGTTATAATGGATGACGGTAGTGTTGGTACATACAGTCAATCAGATATTGATGATGGTACTGTAGAAAGAGATAACGAAAGACAAAAAAATGAAGAGCTTTATGGTTGTTATGTTACTGATATTGCTTTGGAACGTGGTGATTGCGATATACCTGAAGAAATTGTAGACACAACAGATGAAGAGATTGATGATTGGGATACAGAATATGAAGAAATTGAAGAAGAATACGATACCGAAGGAGAGTTTTCTGATGATGTTGTTGTGGTATTGGAAGTGGACGATGACTATGAAGATGAAGACATTATTGAACTTACTGAAGAAGAAATTCTTGAACTTGAAAAACAAATGGAAATTGATGCTAAAGCATTGGAATTGGAAGAAGAACTTGAAATTTTTGAATTTGAAAGTGAAGAAGAAGCAGAAGAGTTTATTGAAACATATCTTGAAATTGAAGAATACATTGAAGAACTTGATGAATTTGAAATTGAAGAAGTTATTATTGAAGATATCCCTGAAGACATTGTTATAATTATTGAAGAAGATATAGTTGAGGAAATAATTGAAGATGAGTTGGACAAAGAGATACCAGGAGATGACATTGTTACAGAAGATACAATTCCGACAGAAGATATTTTGGTTGAGCCAATACAGGAAGATGTTAAGGAAGAACCTTTAGAACTTACTGAAGAGGAAGTAGCTATTGAAGTTGCTGAAATTGAAGAAGTTATTGATGTACCTATTATTGAAGAAGAATTAACTGAAGAAGAAGTTGTTGAAGTTATTGAAGAATATGTTGAAGAACTTGAAACTGAAGAAGTTATAGAAGTTCTTGAAGAAGTTAATGATATTGGTGTACAAAATCTATCCCAAGCCACAGAAGAAACACAGGTGGTTATACAGGCTGTAGTTGAAGAAGTTATTGAAGATGTAGAAGAACTTACTGAAGAACAAGTAGAAGTCGTTGCTGAAGTATTACAAGTTCAAACTGAAGACGTTGAAATTATTGCTGAAGCTGTTAAAGAAGATGAGTCAGTTGCTACTGCTGTAGAAGAATACGTAGAACGTGCTGTTGAAAACGAAGATGTTGAAAACTATACATTAGCTGATGTTGTTACTGAGGTACAATTTGAAGAGTTTATAGATAATCCAATTGAAGTATTAACAGATATTGACATAAGTAATATAAGTATTACAAACATAAGTGATGACATGACAAGTGACCAGAAGGAAAAAGCACAAGAAGTTGTAGTTCCTGTAATTTTGACTAGAATAGCTAGCATGGCAGCTTTTGTATTTAGGAGAGGCTAATGTTAAAAAAGTTATGGGATTGGTTAATAGCCGCAATAAAAGAAACACTTAACCTTAGTTGGACTTTGGTTGGTTTAGTTATTGCTACGCTTACACTTACTGGTTCTGCACAACAAATAACAGGCCTTGCTACATTAATTACATTAGGTGTTTGGTTATTAACAATTGGTTTTAGAAAATAAATTATGGAAACAAAAATTAATTTAGGTCAAATATTACAAGGTGGTTTAGCTGCTTTAGTTGGTTGGCTCTTTAAAACTGTTAATGATTTACAACAAGAAGTAGCAACACTTAAAGCACAAGTACAAGCTTATCAAGATTCTATTGCAGGATTTAATCAAAATCTAATAGTTATTGAAGAAGTTATTAGAGAAATCTTATTTAAGGTAGGAGGATAATGGACTGTTGTGGTAACGGCTGTTGCGGAGGAGGATAATTAAATGGCACATGAAACTAGAAAGAAAAATTTATTAAAAAAACACGGATTATCAGGTGTAAATAAACCAAAACGTACACCAAAACATCCTACTAAATCACATGTAGTATTGGCACAAGAAGGTCATACAATTAAATTAATAAGATTTGGACAACAAGGTGTTAGTGGTGCAGGTAAAAATCCTAAATCAAAAAAAGAAAAAAACCGCAGAAAGTCTTTTAAAGCAAGACATGCTGCAAATATTAAGAAAGGTAAAATGTCTGCAGCATGGTGGGCAGATAAGGTGAAATGGTAATGGAATTAGAAGTATTAAGAATTAGCTCACAAAAAGATTCTACGTCTGGAATATTATTTGACGTTGTGAATGGTAAAAGAAATTTTCTTTGTTATACACTAGAAGATGAACAGCGTGATGTAAAAGTCTGGGGTGAAACAAGAATACCTGCTGGTAAATATAAATTATCTTTAAGAAAAGAAGGTGGATTTCATAGTAGATATCAATCTAAGTATGGTGATATGCATAAAGGTATGATACATGTTAATGATGTACCAGGATTTGAGTATATCTTATGGCATACGGGTAATACTGACGAAAATACTGCAGGTTGTTTACTACTTGGTAACTCACAAACAAGTAACCTTGTACAAAAAGATGGATTTGTAGGGTCAAGTGTTAATGCTTATAAGGATGTATACCCTTATGTTGCTGCAGCTATATCACAAGGTGATGTATGGGTGACATATACAGACTACGATGGAACTGTAAATAGTAATGACAATTCAGACCTAAATAGTAATGACATAATGGAAAAGCTTTCTGAAATATCTGGAGAAATTCAAATATTAAATGCTAAAATGGATGGAAAAGAAATTATATAATGCCAAAACCAGTATCGTTTACTAAAAGTAAGAAGCTTGGGGATACATTTGACCCTGATATACAACCTTGGAAAGATGACGAACAAGCTGGAGATAAATCTGCACAAGAACTTCAAGGTGATTTAGAAAGAAAAATTCAAGGTGGTCAAGATGTAACTCAATCTGATATATTTAGTGGCCAAACACAAGTAGGTGGTTCAAGTGGTGCTAAAGGATATAAAATAGAATCTCCTGAAGCAGGTAAACAATACCTTAAAGAAATAGCTGGTTTTGACATTGATATGGAAATAGAACTTAGACAATCCATAGCAGATGAATTATCAGGTAAACAAATGGAAATAGATGTTAGAAATAAACCAGGTGTCCAAAAAGAAGAGATAAGTCCTAAAATATCAGAGACTAAACGTACTGTATTAGGTAGTAAAGACAGGCCTTTTATTGATGAAAACTGGGTACAAGACCCAGAAACTGGTGACTTTAAAAAAGTTAAAGGTGACGATTTAACAGGCAAAGTATCTAACTTACCTAATGTAATTGAAGGTTATAAAGGTATGGACTTAGCTAAATCAAAACAAGCCTTTAGAAATGCTGAAGAATTACAATCACTTAAAATTCAAAGAGCTGGAATTGTTAGACAAATTAATAAAGAAATGTACGATGTTCATTATGATGCAGATGTATTAACTAGAACAGATGTAGATGAAGCTATTTCTATATCAAAAGGTGAAGGTATAACTGTATCTGAAGCTATTGTACGTAGTAAACAAACTGCAACTGAAAAAGTAGCTGCAACTGGAGATGCTTTTGAAATAAAAGAAGATTGGAAACAAACTGCTGCATATGATTATTCATTAATTGAAGAAGGCAATAAGTTAAGAGATTATCAAGAAGATGTAAAAGCAAACAGATTTCAAATGACAAATCTTGAGGACAGAATAGAAGCAACTGGTACTGCATCATATAAAGAATATCCTAAAGGTGGAGGTAGAGGCGGAGTTGTACAACCTAATTTAGGTGGAGTTACTAATCGTACTAGCAGTAGTATGCAAGGTGGCGGAGTAAGAGGTTTGGGTTATAAACAAGCTGATATACTTTCCAGGTCTATAGTTCCATTTACACCAGAAATTAAAGATAATATAGCTGAACTACCTTTTGCTATGTCTGATTATTCATCACAAGCTGAAAGAATATTAGGTAAACAAGCTGGTAAACAACATATGAAAGATATAGTTGATGATTCGATTGGAAAGCTACCTATAACCGACCCAGACGGCCCTGTAAGAGGGGGTAAAGATTTTGAGGCAGTACTTGCCAAACATAGAAAAATAGAAGCAGCAGCAGCAGAATTTGCCATGATTAGAAAAGATGTTACAGATATATATGGTTCTTATAGTAAAACAAATGTAGAAAGATATTTTCAGGGTAAAGGACTTGCTTCGTCCGGAGCTTTCCGTGATGTTCGTAGTGCAACAATTGCTGGTGTAGATTTAAATAAATTGAACGTCCAAGGTTTGCCGGCCGTCAGTAAAAAAATGGAAAATAGAATAGCAAGTCAACCAAGATTTTATGAACATCAAAGTTCAATTACTATTTATGACCCTAAAGAATTTTCATCTACAGGCGGTGGTGCAAGATTAGAAGAAACAGTGCAACAAATAGCTGATACTGGTCAAGAAACTGATACAAGATATGGTTCAGGCCATGATGTAAAACAAGAAGGTCCTGCAGGTACTAAGAACCCACAAGTAGTTGTACCTAATCCTGATGCACCTGATTACAATAAAATGGAAGCTAGACGTGAAGCAGCTTATAAGAAACGTGAAATATCTTTAGGAGGATTTAAACAAATAGATGACGTTAAAAAAGCGCAAAGAATTTTATCTACTCCTCCAGTAGGATTAAGTGAGGGAGATGTAGAAATACAAAAGAGTTTAAAGAAAGCAATTGCTGCTGCAGGTTCTTTAAAATTAGTTAAAAATTTAAGTACTATTTTAAATAAATCTAATCCAGCATTAAATGTTTTAAGTATGTTGCCTAAAAAAACTTATGAAGATATACTAAAAAAATCTGGTATAATATATAAAAAGCCACAGGCATAATATGAGTGATTTATTTGAAAAAAATAATAGAGCAAGAAATACTGATGGGACATTCAAGAAGGATGTTGCGTGGACCCCTTGGAACGAAGCATGGGAGTATAAGATGAGTGAAGACTTGAAAGATATGTTAGAGCGTACTGCTTGGACATTCATTGAAGCATTTATCGGAGCGTTAACAGTTGCCCCATTAGTTGGTGTAGAAGCTGAAACTATTCAGTTAGCTGCGTTAGCTGGCGGTGGTGCTGCATTAGCAGTAGTTAAAACATACGCTAAAAAACAAATTAGTAAGTAATAATGGCTGCACAAGATAAAAAAGATTGGTCAGTGCATGGTATGACTGAGCGTGAAATGAAATCACGTATACATTCACATAGGGAGATGGCTTATAAAGCTGCTGAAGTTGCTGTAGCTAATAAGGTTCCGTCTGCATTTTTTGGTAAAGACTTTAAGACTTGGGCTAAAAATAATCCTGATGCACCTTTCTTTAAACCAGTAGAAAAAGGTGGTACTGGTGGTTATGATGCCTTAGTAAAGCAAGCTGAAAGACACATTGGTGCGCATAACAGATATGTCAATCGTACTAATACTGCTTTAAAGTTAACTAAAGCTTTAGAAGCTAAAAAAGCAGCTAAACTTAAAGCTGATTTAAATAAATTAATTGGGGGATAATGCCAATATCTAAAAAAGGTAAGAAAAAAGCTTACAAAACTGGCAGAAAATATAAGAAGTAATTACTCTTCTTCTATATTATATAGTTGATATTTAAGCGTAAGTTCTTCGCCTATAATTATTTCGTATAACGTTTCTAATACAAATCCATTAGGAAATTTTATTAGCTGGCAATTGGGATAGTCATTGTGATTTATAAATCCACCGAGTGGTGTTCTAATTAGGCCATGTTCAAATGACCTATTTTTAATATGAGTTACTCCTAATATTGTTCCTTTTGGTATAGGCTTACTAGCAAAGAGGCCTAAGCCATCAACTTTAGACCTCTTGATAGTTACTGTATCTGGTAAAGGTTTATAACTCATCTGGATATGACCAGGCTTGTTCTGGATTAAAGTATGGATTATGTTCTGGAAACTTCCACGCTTTACGTATATCCCAAATACTTATGTCATTTTCTTGATTAGTACCTATATATATAGCATTAGCTACTTTAGTAAACATTGACTTTGTCACTTTACCTTTATAAAAACCTTGTGGATAATGGCCATCAACTAAATTCTTAAGTCTTTGTAGCCATTGAAGGGTTTTTAGTGTCACCTCTCCTGTTTTAGTTTTAGTTTCTCTAACTAGTTCTGCATTATTTTGTGTTACTTTAGCATTTAATTTATAATCAAATCTATTTCCTGCTAATTTAGCACCTTTCTTTAATAAAACATCTAGCTTATGTGTAAAAGACATTGTTAATGTACCGTCATTATTTATGATATAACTAGCAAATACTCGATTGCCCTTTGGCGTCAAGCCAAGAAATCTCTTTCCGCCAAAGCTATCTATTGACTTAGCTGCATTAATACGTCTTTTGTCTCTTCTTGATTTCATAAGTGATTGTTGTATGACTTTGTCGATTGCTATGTCATTTGCATGTTTAGGTGCAAATTTAGTATTTATGTTATTCATATTATATCACTCTTCCTCTCTTTTTGTTTGCATTTCAAATTGAATATTATAATCATTTACAAATGTAGATAATAACTTGTCAACTTGTTCTGTATTAGGTCCAGTTTGTGTTACTGGACTTCCTAAATTATCTATTAATTCAACTGCCCATTTGCGTAATTGCATAGGACTATTAAATATATTTTCTTTATTTGAGTCTGACATTTAACCTCCCCAGCAGTGTTTACTGCTGTTCCAATGGTGCCAACCATCGTGTTTTATAAGCCAGGCAGCTACTGCAGTTGCAGTCTCTGGGTCTGTCCTTTCTTTTTGAATGTTTAATTTAGGCTTTAACCATGCCCATGTATTGTCGTTAAATTGCCACAATCCAATATCTTTAGTACCGTCTTTATTAATACCAACTGCGTTAGGATATCCACTGGACTCACAATAGATAACCTTTAATGCTCGTACTCGAGTTTCATCCTTCTGGGAATCCAAGTCAAAGTATTTGTCAATTAAAGGTAGCCATTCTAAGACGTGTTCTATCATACGCTGGTCTTTGCGACATTGGATATACTCAGTCATATCTTCCACCATAGGTGAAGCCACTGTTAGAGTACAACTGAGTAATAATCCAATCATATTTAGTTTGCTTGTAATTGCTTTTGTAACTTACGACTTCTAGCTTTACTTTTGCTACGTATTTGCCTACTATCAGCTGGCGTAGATACTAAGTAATATAGAAAATGTCCCTTTTCTTTTGCAGGTAACGTTACTATATCGTAGCCTTCTTGTCTTAAGTCATGTAAGACGCCACCAAATCTTGTGCATCTTAAATCAAATACAAACTCTCCATTACTAATTGGGTCATTGTACCTTTCAGATTCTAAAACGTATCTAATAAGCTGGCTTTTGCTTCTAATAGTTTTAGGTATCTTTTTTCCTCTAAATGATTTTACAATCATATTCTTCCACCTTTCTTATAGTTCGTTACTAATTCCCCAGTCTTCTGGCAAATCAGTATTATCCATCCACCAAGACTTACGCCATTTACCTGTGTGTCCACCGCAAATAGCTGGGTCATTGGTTGAACAAACAAAGTCAGGACTTCTCTCTGACTTTTTATTATTTCTATTATCGTAAACCATTTGCCCACAATAAGGACATTTTAAATCGTCACGATATTTTTTCTTTTCTTCCAATTTTTCTACCACATCTTGAACAACGTTTGACATATCAGATACTGTAACAACATCAGCTTCTTCTAATGTTTTTACTTTTTCATCCAATGTCATTTGGTCAAAGTCGTTCGGTATCTTAGCTTCCATTGTACCAGATAACTTTTCTAACATACTAAAGTATTTATTTAGTTGTTCATCAGACCAAGTTTCTTTGTTGTCTGGAAACTTTTTAAGACGTGCGTAATCATTAGCTTTACCAATAACATTACGTCTGATATCTGCATCAGATATATGTTCTGTCATTGTTGAAACTGTTTGTGCTATGAATTTTATATCTTGTCCCATTAGAATGGTGCTTCTTTAAGGTCATCATCATTACCTTCAGCATTTAATATATCATCCATAATATCATTCATACGTTGCTTATCTTCCTTAGTAGGTTTATTTTCTTTCTTACGCATATCAACTTTAGTGACTTCAACTTTAGCATCAGCCTCTGCCATTTCTTGCGTATAACCATCAGGTCCTACTGCTGTAGACTCTTCTTCTGATTGTGTACTACCAGACCATAGTTCTACACCAAGACCAAACCTCATACAAGCACGTTTAAATGCATCTGATTCAGCATCTTTGAGATTACTACCATCATTAAACTTTACATTGTCTAACTTAAAGGTATCGATATCACCAAAGCCAACAAAACTACCCATACCTTCAATAGTTATTGTTCCTTTAGCACCAACGATTCTTTTTTCCCCTTTATATGTGCTATATACTGGTTCACATTCCCAATTATATTGTACGCCACTGTCACGTAAACGTTCAACATAATGTGCATGTGGTACATAATCCCCAAACTTACCAGCAGGTGCTTTACGCACTAAATTAGCTGGAAAAGGGGATAGTAATTTATTGGTATCTACCATCTTTACTCCTTTTCATTTCTTTGTAGGCCTTAATCAACCCGGAGGAGGAATAAGGCCGTTCTCTTATTCTTGAGTTAGTACTTCCAATTGAGTTATACCCCTTTCAATTGGTATAAACTTAACTCCGTCATCATCATTAATAACGAAGAAAGGTCTACTACCTAATCCAGCGTACTCAATTGCAACTTTTCTAACTTTAGAATTGACATTGTTATCTGACATATCCTATCCAATTGTACTATACATCATCTAAATTAACAAGGTATTCAGCTGTCACACCGTCACCATCTTTACAAAATAGTAACCATTGGCATGGTCTGCCCATACTTGCTAACTGTTCAAGTGCATATGTATTGTAGCTTTCAGTACTTCCGTTAACCCACAACCTAATACCATTAAGATACATAGTGGTTGGTGTATGAAAATGGCCAGCTACTGCCATATCAAATGGTTCCATCATACCGTTAGCTGCTAGTGTCTTCCATCCTTGTAGCTTCTTACCAAAGCCATACCATGGAAATCCACTAAATCCTCTGACATTATCGCCATGCCATAATAAGAACTTACAGTTTTCTCCTAAATCTGCTATGTCGAACCAATGGTTATCACCTTCACTATCAGGTATAGTCCATTTAATTCGCTTTTCGTCCCTATATACCATTGACATTATGCTTCCCAGCATTCTGTCTGCGTTACTGTCTGGATGATAATCTTTCCTTGACCTTCCACCAAGGTGTCCATGATTACCAATTACCCAATGAACATCTACTTCTGCGAAGTTGGCAAGTAATATGTCAAAAAATGATGTCATTATACGTGGACCGTCTATTGTCACTTGTTTGTATAATGAACTATCAATTAAATGTGATTGCCCTGGAAATATTAATTCACCTTCAATAATATCTCCTACTGCAAACACCGCTACTTTGTTCACTGGATGTGATTTACGTTGTAGATTTGTTAACTCAACTATTTTTTTAGCGTATTCAATTACTCTAACTTCAGCAATTTCAGAATTATATTCCGGTGTTACTTTAGCTAATTGAATATCAGATAAGACTGCTATTGCAATCTCTTCTTTTTTAGAACGCTTAGATAATATTGGCTTTGGAATTTTAGGTTTATCCCATAGCTTTAAGTTAGTATCTACTGCTTGATATACTGCTTCAACCATATCAGCTTTTTTATTTTTAGCTTTATCTAATTGTTTTAAAAGTCTTAAGTTATCTTTCTTAAGTTCTTGTATTTGTTTAGACTCAGCTTCAGCAAGTATATCGTCTATGTTTTTATCTTTCTTAGCCATTAACTTAACTTCTTTAAGTAATTAGTCATAGCTGTTTCTGATATTTTAATGTTGTAATTTTCTTCTAAAATTCTACACAATGTGTATGGTTTTAGTTTTACTCCATCATTGATTACCCTATTTTTGACTGCTGCCCAAAACTCTTCAGCTTCATCAGTAATTTTATTTTCTACAAAATTACCTTTCAAACCGTATTCAGCTTCAGACAACAGCTTATCTATATCTGTCATACAAGCAAGTATAATCAAATATAAATGAATGTAAAGGTATACAAGAGAAAGGATGACGCTTTACCTGGGAAAGGAGGACCAGGCACACTTGCGTGTTACGCCATCCTTGCCCATATTATAGTTGATTAATTTGTAATGCGAAACGTTTCACATCATCTATATCCTTTAACCTAGTTATACCAGATTGTTTCATAATCTGGTTACACTCCTTCAATAGGTTAGCTGTACTACTGTTGTCTAAACCAAACACATACATATCTGATACCCAGATTCTGCTTGGTGCTTGTTTACTTAGCCAACGTAATGCTGGGCCGTCAACTAAGTTGCCAGCACCAGACCATTTATCTAAGTAGTCTTGTTTAACTCTTTTACCTTTATCACCAATAATTCGTAATGAACCTACGTCATGTGAGTAGCCTTTACGATTATTAGTTGAGTTATACATTGCTATCTTTACTGCAGGTAACATCTGCATTATTTCTAATATATCATCACCTGTAAAGTGCATAGAACCAGACGCATCAATAAGAATTGTACCTCCATAAGTACGTTGTCTTTGTTTAAAGACTTTCTTATCAACACACCAACGATTCATATATTTAGGATTAACACCGTAATCCATAGGTCTGTATTCTCTACCACCTTTGATTTTACCTTGTAGATTAACATTAAGTTCTGGTGTATAGATATCCATCTTACCCCATCTACCTGTCATATCATTAATATCTGGCATGTAGTTTATATCAGCACCTTTCATAAGGTCTAACATTGAATGCTTACTGTGTAATTGTGATTCTTCTAATGTCATATTATCATCAGCATCACCTTTACCTTCAGCTTCATTACCACTATTACGATTACGTGCAGATTTATTTTTCTCTGCTTCTTTAGCTTTACGTATAGATTCATAAACTTCCTCATCTTTAGGACGTTCATTAAAATCATCACGTAATTTATGTAGTTCTTTAGCTACATTACGTACTTTGCGATAACTTATTTGACTAGTATATGAACCACGATTTTGACAAATACGTTTGTAAAACTCTTCAGCTTTAGTTATTGCCCATCGTAATTGTGCCTTTCTATATCCAGTTAATTCGTGATGTTTAGGGTCACATAATTGAGTTGCTATTTTACTAAACAATTCAAATTCTGGATTGTTAGGTCCACGATTCCACCAATAATAATGTTTTTGTTCATCTTTATCTGGTATATGCCACATCATAGCCATTAACATACATATTATTTCGTATTCTGATAACTCATAAATAGCTTTATGTACCATTAATTCGACTTTGTTTTCACACATACACCAATCATCAATTGGTAAACCTTTTATCATAAGTAAGTAGTTAATCCTAACTTCTTCACATACTTCTACAGATTGTGAATCTTCATTAGGCCCTAACTTACCAATAGTTTGTGGTGACCATTTAACGTGTCCAAGTTCATGTCTACGTATTAATTTACTATGGTTTATACCACAACTTTCACATTCATTATCCAATGGAACGTGCATTTCTTTAGATAAATTGGATGTTCTAGGTTGTTCTGCATCATCAAAGATTTTCCAATCTGGTTTACCTGATACTATTTCTGGGAAAGGTGCGTTTACGCTATTATTCCTCTTCATTAGTCTTACCTAACTCATCTATATTTGCTTCATCAGCAAGTATAATTGCGTCAAGTAGTTCTTCACCACGTGAACCAAAAACTAAGTAAGCTGCAGTCTTTTTCTTAACGCCTTTAGCTGTTAAATCAAAGAACTCTTTCCAACTTCTTATTGATAATCTTATATCAATATCCTCTGTCAAGGATGTGTCTTGTATAATTTTATGCCATGACTTAGGAAAGATTTCCAATGCAGCTGGGTGAATTTCATCAACCAATATTTTTACTGGGAATCTATCTTTCAATGCCATAGGCAGACTATCTGGGTCTGAGTTAGTGGTTGCAATAACAGTAAAACCTGCTTTAGGTCGTACAGTTTCTTTATTGTCATTATTTAATGTCAATTGTGCAATTTGTTTGTCATCCATAATAGCGTGCAAGAAAGTCATTGCGTCAGGTGATGCGTGGTCAATTTCATTAACTACTAACCTTGCACCTTTACGCCAAGCTTGTATTGCAATACCATCGTGCCATTCAAATCCACCAGAAGAATTTGGTTTATAAAATCCTTCTAAGTTTGCACTTGCTGTATCTTCTGTCATTGTTATTTGATACACATTAGGGTCACCTTCTGTGTTATAACCAATTTTATTTGTTGCAGCAGCATATGTTTTACCTGTACCTGGTGGACCGTATAACAATATTCTATCTGCGTTTCCGATAGCGTTTGCTACCAACTTCCAACAATCCATATTGTTGTCTCCTTTCATATTAAAATGGTTTAAAAGGCATATATCTACAATAAATACCTATATTTCCATTATCTTTTTTACGTTGTTTAATCTCGAACTTACCCTTGTTTAACAAGTGTGCAATATTTCTTTGTTTCATACTTTCTATATTGCGTTTAACACCTGATATCCAAGTATCAGTTTCACCAATTAAATACCATACTTCTGGTGTAGATAATAAAGTTTCTACTTTCTTATCTGTAAGTAGTGTTGGTTGTTTACCACTTCTACTTGCACCAGCAGCTGGTGGTTCTTCTCTTGAGATATTGTTATTTACAATACCCATTATTCCTCCTCTTTGGAACCTTTATTAGCCCAATTAGCAACATCTTCTATGAAATGTTCACTACTTTTAATGAACTGATTTTCCATATCTCGATGTACCATTGATTTGTTATCCAATAATACAGCAGATACTGTAGTTGGCTGGGCATTAAACCAATCAGCAAAATGGTTTTTATCCATTAGAAAGAAATACATTTTTTCTAACATATCATCATCAAGTTTCATACCTGACATCTCTTCCCATTGTGAAAATAGGCTAGGCCATGTAGCACCTGTCTCCATTTTACGTTGATTATCTAATCTAATAGCACTGTTAATAGCTGATTGCATATTGTTAGCTATAACATTATATGTAAAAACAACAATTCTGTTGTCTGTTAAATCAGCCCAAGCTAAATTAGATGCTTCTTGAATATGTTGTAAATGTTTATCATCTTGATGGTATGCAACATTTACTTCGTATTTATGTTGCTCCTGATTAGGCTCATCAATTTTTTGTGATAATAATTCACTCATTGTTCCTCTCCTTTAACTAGTTTATTGTATGCTTTATCTATTTGATAAATGATTGCTTCGTGTAACATTGCACACCAACCTTTAACTCGTTCATCAAGTCCTTGATATTGATTAGCTGCGTTATGTGTATCAGCAAGCGACCACTTAATAATTTGAATAAGTTGCACTTTTTCTAATGACTGTAATTTATCATCTAAGTCTGACACTTTTCCTCCTCTCTGTTGTTAATTAGTAGGGCTGGAATGACCCGTAAGGAAAAACCAGCCCGTCTAATTTACTTTGTAGTGTATTTACCCCACAAAGTTCTCTGACCATCTAAAGACATAGCTTTAAATTCAAAGCCCAAGTGTCCAAACTTAGCATTGTATTCTTTAGCTATTGTCCAGAAATAACCAGACTGCATTGTTTTGACTCTGAGACATACCCATTGATTAGGTGCGTCCATCATCATTCTATCCCAGCCCTTATCATAGAAATCGTGCCTTCTTTTAGGCCCAAATTTCCTCTGGGTAGGTAGTTCACTTAAAGTCATGCCAACTTTAGGTGTTATTGGTAGGTCGCTCATACGACCTCCTTTCTCTTACCATTCAGTAAGTCTTTATGTTCGTGGATATTTTTTATACTCATCACTCCAACTTACCTCCTTTGCTTGAGACCTTTAAATTATTTTTATATACCTTTTCATTAACAACTACATTGTCCATATTACGAAATACTCTTTGTGTAGGTTTATCTTCACTACCATATGTGATAGTTGTTTTACCAAATGCACGTGATATTTGTATTATTGGTATACTTTTGTGACCTATAGTTATTAGTTCGTCTTGTTCTGTTACATCTTTTGCATACCTAGATATGCCATCTTTACAACTCACAACACTCACAACTTTCGCCATTAAGATTTAAATCATTAACTAAATTGTTACGTAAAGGTAATGTTCCAACTATTTTTTCACATCGTACACAATTGACAACCAATATATTGTCTTGTGTAATACCTATTTCAATATGTATATATTGTCTAGGTGATAAGTCTTCTGGTTTATCAGATGCGCAATCACGACAATGTAAATACCCAATAACATCATCCATAGTAGCCATTATTCCTCCTCAGATTTATTAAAGAAATCATCAAATGAACCTGTTTCTATTTCAACTTGTTTATTTTTAAACATTTCTTCAATTTTTGCTTTGTTATCATCTAATGATTTAGCATATGTATTGTCAATCTCCATTCGTTCTAATGGATTTAATGGATATACAGATTTAGTAGGACTTTCTTCAAATTCTACTTGCCATATATTTTCAATACTTACATTGAATTTATTAGCAATGTCATCTAATAATAAGAATGGTTCTCCCCATGCACTTTCAAAATATATATGTAATTCATACTTTTGTTTTTTTACTAAGTGTGTATCACAATCGCCCCATTTAGTACCCCAGTTTTTGTATTGCCAATCAATAACATCTGATGCACCAGTTAGTTTCATAATTTTTGATACTTCATTCTCATCTAATCCAATAGCTTCTTTACCTTCCGGTTCAAGCCATAACGAATACTTTTTACCATTAATAGTTCTACTACCAGAATGTAAACCAGAAAATATTTCTGGAACTGGATTAATATTTATTAACCGTATTGTTTCGTCATTATTTTGTATGACGCTAAGCAGTTCATTAAGCTGTTCAGCTTCACCTTTTATTGTTATATCATTACTTGTCCAATTTGGCATTTCTCTCCTTCCAGTCTGCGTAATGAAATCCGCAAACTACTTGATATACTTTTTCTTTATATATATCTGCGAAATACCACTTATGTTTAGTGGATGTGTCGCATTTATATACACTACATTCGTATGGGTTACTCATTAGAATACCCTTACAAATTCATTACATTCTTTACAAAATCCCTCATCTTTAAGAAAGTCTGTGATTAATACTGAACCACATATTTCGTGATAAGGTTTCATTGCTTCATTATGTAATGCTTTAAGTGTTCTATCTATTTCTCTTTCGTGTTGAATATCTTTAATTTTCCAAGATATCCATTTAAATATGTTTGGTTTTTTAAACATATTATTCCTTTCTATACACCTTGTAACACACAACCAGCAATATCGTCATATTACTTACCCCCTAAGACAAACTTAAGGTTACTTTGAACCTACTGTGTTTATATTCTTTAAAGTACTAATAAAATATACAATGGGGACCTCAGCCTTCCATTGACGAAGCAGTTTCTTCACTCCCTTCGGTTCGATTATGTGTTACTAGCTATATAGATAGCTTAGTGCCTACGTTCAGTCGTACAGCAACAGGGCCGTGTTTCGTACTCTTACTAATAGACACTAAGCTACCTACAGTGCATACGTATATCAATCGGGGAAGATAAATAATATACTATAGGTAGCTAGCTTGTGCGTGTTACCTGCTTTCTAATTCAGCCAACTTATGAACCACTGTTTTGTTAAATTCTGTTATTGTTTCCAACGCACTTGTTACATTTTGTAATGAATTACTTAAGCCTTCAATAGCTTTCCATAAATCCACTAATTCTTTATCCATTATTTTTCTCCTTTTTTAATCCTACTAATATAGCTATATCAGTAGTGCTATGAAGCAACCACAATATTACAAAAGTGGTTAATCCAATACTTAATGTTTGTAATTCTGCACTCATTACTCTTCCTCCTCATATAAATCGCTTTCTTCTCCTATAGATATTTTATAATTAAAATAATCATCAAGTGAACTACCTCTTTTAAGCCATTCATTTATTTCTTGGTTGAGTTGTTTAGTATTCATTACTCTTCCTCCATTTGACTATCAATCATATAATTTGTTAATTGTTCCATAGTAGCTACAAAAGAACTTGCATCCATTTCTTCTGTATATGGTAGGTCTTCGTGATACTCATCATTAGGTGATGTATATAAAACTGTAAATAAATCTCCCCAATTATGTATGACTTTCCATCTTAAGCCAATGTCATTTACAGTTACTGTAAAACTAACACCGCCTCGTTCATTCTCTTTGTTAGGTCCTGGATGTACTACTACATCAGTTATTGCGTGTCTTTGCAACATACTAGGAATATAATCCATAATTGCACCTGCACTATAACTTGTTACTTCATCTTCCATTTTTTCTCCAATCTATATTTCGTAAGGCCTAACTAGCCCAAAAGGAAAGTAGGCCGAAGCAAAACATCGTCTTTATTTTGCTCATATCTACGCATTATTTTTTATTTCAAGTATGTTGCTTTTTGCCAATATTTAAATTTATAATATTCTAATTTACCTTGCTTATATGAACATCCTTTAATTCTCATATAATATCTAGGATGTGTCCAATGTATTGCATACTTATGTTGTAACCATACTATTGCTTTATTAGGTTTAAAACTTTTATGTTTATTACATAAGTCAATTGGAAAATTATTATCTATACTAATTTGTATTATAGAATGGCTATCTCTAAAACCATATTTATCTTTACATCTTTGACAATTCATACTATTCCTTTCATCTTTAATCTTACCGGATTTAATGCACTACTACAACCTGCACCAAATGCTGGTTCAAACTCAGCATTATTTTCTGGCATACCTGCTACAATCTCGTCATACTTACCACACTTGTAATTGCCTGGGCTGTTACCTTCTAGGAATTTACAACTAGGGTTAGTATCACTAGTTACTTCTCCAAAATAGCAAGGTGCTTTGTTGCAACAATAGCCACTTCTTATGCATGGTTGTATGTCAATATCGTCTATATTTTGCATTATTCTAGGTATCCCTTTTAAAAAATAGCTAAGGGTATCTATTGCTAGACACCCTCAACTATGTTATTACTTACTCCTCTTCGTAAGTAAAATTGTCTTCACCTTTGGTAGGTGCATTCCATATGTTCTTAATGACTAACTCATTTTTATATTGAGTTACGCCATTCTTCTCATAATTATTTGCTTGAACTTTACATTCAACCATTAATCTACCAAAAGGTCTTACTTTACCTTCAGTATGATTAGCTTTGAGAAATTCATTAATTTGATTAACTAATTCCTCTCCATAAGCAACACAATTTAAACTTGCTTGCTTATTATCTCTACCATCAAAGATAAATTTAAGACCATTCATAAATTTATCTCCTGTTTTTGATGAAACTCCAACTGTTGGATTTCCATCTCTAGTTAATGTTGTCAACGCACCGGTTGCAACAATTGTGTTCACATTATCTAGTGAACTTGGATAATTTGCTAACATCGTAGCTCCTTTCATACTATCCTTATTTTTATTAGCGGGCCAACTAACCCAAGGGGAAAGTGGAACGCTAAAACTTATATCCCAACATTCATTACACAAAGTTCCATCTAAAACTTTATGCTTATGTTCTCGTTTACAATTTGGACACATATTTATTACCTCCTTAATAAATACTTCGATGGACTTTGGTTGCTTTAAACCATATATTAAATGGCGAACTCCTCTCAAGCCCATCAAACTATCTACTAATAATTTCCTTCTGCTTTATCATCCATCATCAAATCATTACATAATTTAATAACTTCTACATAATTATTAGGCATTTCATCTGCATCATTCCAATCATCTTTAAAATAATTATCAAATGCACTTATATATTGTTTTAATTCATATACTCTCATTATTTACTCCTTTCAAATAAATAATAAAATAATCCAAAGGGAAAGATATATCCCCGACAAGACGAACGAGAAAGCCGGGGAAAGACTACTTTATTTCGTCTTTATTTTGCTACCAATCAAGCTACAAAAAAAACTCAAGGGCTAGCTTTTACACTAACCCTCAAGTTCTCTGTGCCTAAACTAAAGGTCTAAGGCTTACACCCTTACTTTCTAACAAATCTAAGACACAATTTCTATGTATATTTAAGCTACGAAATGATGGCGTAAATTTACCATCATCGGATTTACTCCAAGATTTAACCATTGGAAATCTACCCATTGGCTTACCATCATCATTTAATTCGATAGCTTTATCACAAAGTTGACAATTCATATTAACTCCTTTCATAAAGTATTATTAAATTATCCATAATGAAAGATATACCCCCATTTAAAGAAAGTAGGGTGCTGAACAACGACTTCTTTTTATACTATAAAGTATGTCCTTACTTTGGAACATATGATAGACTTTTTAGTTCATTTTGTCTTACACTACTACATCTAAGCCTTTGACCTACACATCTCAACTTAAGGTCCTTGTTATTTAAACGTATCTAATAAAAAATATGCTGGTAACTTGCGTACGTAAGTAAGGGGAGTTATTTTGAGCGTAGCGGGCTACTGTATAAGTCCTTATGATTATTGAAGTTTTTCTAAAGTTCTTGAGTACTTAGTTTGTGTTCCTACTGTATCGTATTACCGATTCTAAGCTTTCTGCCTCCCGATGGCACCTTCACTTGTGACTATTTACTAGCCTTCAATGTTTGTATAATTTAAGAATATAGCATATAATTCTATCTATGCAACAATCTAAAATGGTTTAGTCTTTATGCCAGAAAAAAGTACCCGAGTTATATGCGCTGGAAGCGGTTGTAAGAAGCGTCTAAAAGGCAAACAGAGGAAGTTTTGTAGTACCACATGTAATAAAAGAACCTGGGCGCAATCCCAGAATGGTGAAATTAAAGAGAAACCCATCAATAAAGAAATCAAATCAGATTCGGGCGATTCAACAAGTGTACGTAGGGGAAATTTTTATGACGAATTTAAAGAAAAATACGGGGAGGAACTCGCAGCAGGCACCCTTACTGTGGGTGAGATAGCGCAAGCTTTAGGCACCACCAGTGCCACAGTATCCAGAATGGCAGCAGCATACAAAATAGATGTTAAGAACGAAGTAGCTGCAGAAGATTGGGAGATATCAGACGAAACTAAAGCAAGTTTAAAGAATTTTTCGAGCTTCCGCAATAGATATTTTGCTACAGAAACGGGCGAAAAATATGAGACTGCTGATTTTCATAAAAACTGGATAAATAATATTATAGATGCTATAGAAGGGGGTAAAGAATTAATTATATTAAGTCCTCCTAGACATGGCAAAACAGAATTATTAATACATTTTGCTGTGTATCAGATAATGAAAAACCCAAACATAAGGATAATGTGGGTAGG
>CENW01099225.1_pt1 | contig 32232 bp, 30 predicted proteins | sample 530241 | NCBI WGS metagenome assembly CENW01 (sample SAMEA2619818, study PRJEB7988) | marine metagenome | isolation source: saline water (ENVO:00002010), including | reverse complement strand
AAGCTGAAACAATTCAGTTAGCTGCATTAGCTGGTGGTGGTGCTGCATTAGCAGTAGTTAAGACATACGCTAAAAAACAAATCAGTAAATAATTAGTTTAGATTAAAAGAATAAGTTTGACCTTCTTCTACATTGTAGTTTGTTGTATCACTTTTTATTAATCTATATTTCCATTGAGTGTTTTTATGCTCGTGTAAATCACAACGCTCTTTAACTATATCCCATTTCTTTTCATGTCTTAAATTAAATATATGACCACCAAATCTTGGGATATAATGTTGTAAGAATGTTGTACCACATACACCTCTTCTATTTTCTATAAGTAATTCAGCTATTGTTTTCTCTTGAGACATCATTCATCCTTTCTCCGAATGCCCTTTCACATTGGTTACACATACCTCTATATGCTTGTATTCTATGCCAGTAGGTTTTGTAACAATCTATACATGTAACAAGAAACACTTTATCTTCCCTTTGCAAATTCATAATAATCTTTATCTATCTCTATTCCTATGAAATCAAAACCTAATTCTTTTGCAACAAGACCTGTTGTTCCTGTTCCCATAAAGTTGTCTAGTATGATTCCACTTTGTAGACTAGATATCTTTATACATTGTTCTACTAATTGTTTTGGAAATATTGCAGGATGTTTTTTGTTACCTTTTAATTTATTTACTGTTGACTTACTAACAGTTTCATAAGGTATAAACCAACTATTTACTGTTGGTCTATGTGTATATCCATATCTTTTTTGATTCTGTTTAGCCCATTTAGGATTATATGGAACCTCACTTGTCTTCTGGTCTATATCTGTATTACCTTCTTTAGTGATATGGAATACATACTCCCAACCATTAGCTATGTATCTATTACTTCTAGGTGCAAAGCTCTGCCCTTTAACATATCCATCTATAAGTAATGATTTATTCCATATAAATATATTTTGAACTTGCCATTCTAAATTTGAAACTATTTCGAAAGGCATAAAATAATTATTCCTAGTAGGTTGTATGTTTAAAAACAAATGTCCATTGTCTTTTAACTTTTTACAAACAGTATTCCATACTTCTATCTGCCAATCAATATAATCTAATCTGTTATCTTTATATGTGTTGTATTTCTTATAGATATTATATGGTGGACTAGATATACATAGGTCAATATAACTATCTGGTAATTCTTTCATTACTTCTAAACAATCTCCATTGTAATATTTAATCACTATTAGAAGGGAGCTTCGTTTTCTTTTATATCATCCATGCTTTTAGCTTTAGGCATTACTACGCCATTGAGTGCTTGAACATAGTTAATCCAAGCCTTCGGTGTTTCTTTCCTGAAATCTACTATCCACCAAGACTTAGCAAATACTTTACCATCTACAGTATCTCCTGCATCACACTGACCCATTTTACTACATCTAAAGTCTGGTCCTTTAGCGGATGTCTTCTCAGAATCAGGTATATATTTTACAACCCCCTTACATACACACCATAGTCCATCCTCATCAATAGCTAGTTCTCCATTAGGATGTGTAACACCTTTCAATGGAAAATTAGCTTCCTCTAATAATGCTATTGGATTATCTGCTGATGCAGAAGAAGCCTCGGTCTTAACGGCAGGAGAAAGGGAAACCTGCGACTTATCTGCATCTGATTTTACTGGAGCTGAGGCTGGTTTCACCGCATCATTTTTTATTTTTTTTTCAGAAGTATCACTAGCATAGTGTTCCTCTTCTGTAGTGCCACCTGTCCACAGCTCTAAGCCTATTCCAAATCTCATGCAACATCTTTTGATTCCATCTGATACTGCTAGTTTAAGTATCTCGCTTTCGGTGATGTTTCTTTTAAGTGCATTCATATCAACATCTCCGACTTCCTCTACTACACCTAGCTTATCTATTTCTAATTTACATTTAGCACCTACTATAGAGTTATCCTTACCTCTAATTACTTCATAAGAGAAGTTGTATTTACCTGGTATAACATCAACAAGCCGTTGTGTATATATGTGATGAGGGACATAGTCCCCAAATTTTCCTTTAGGTGCAGGTTTAACTACACTCTTGGGAAAATCTTTAATTAATTTCTTATGTGTTTCCTTGTCCACAATATCTCCTTATATATTTTTTCCTATTAATACGCCTACTAAGAATAGTAACAACCATTGGAATATAGTTTCTATCATTACTCTCCTTCTAGGTTTACTAAATACTCTGCTGTTACCCCTTTAGAAGGTTTAACAAATAAACAAAACTGAGATGGTCTACCCATACTAGCTAGTTGTTCAAGTGCATATCCATTATGGCTTTCTGTTGAGCCATTAACCCATAGCCTTACATCATTTAGATATAAGGAAGTAGGTGTATGGTAGTGTCCACATACAGCATGTGTAAATTCTTCCATTAACTCTGCACTAGCTAAGGCTTTCCAACCTAATATTTTTTTATTGTAACCATAGAAAGGTAAGCCCATACTTCCTCGTATGTTATCTCCATGAAAACAAAAGAACTTAGCTTTGACACCTAAGTCTGCTATTGTATACCACTTCTTTTCTGGTATATGGAACTTCATTCTTGGCTCATTTTTGAACATAGTTTCTAGAATCTTACCAAGCATTCTATCTGCGTTGCTTTCTGGGTTGTAATCCCTACGACTTCTACCACCTAAAGCACCATGATTACCTATTACCCAATGACACTCAACTGTTTCAAAGTGGGATAGTAGTATATTAAAGAACTCATATAACATGCGTGGTCCATCTACAGTTACTTGTTTATAAAGTGAGCTATCTATTTCGTGTGCTTGTCCAGGAAATATTAACTCTCCTTCAACTATATCTCCTAATGCAAGGACAACACACCTCTTTATAGTGTGGTTTTCACCCTGCAACTGAGAGAGATTCACGATTTTTTTTGCATACTTAACAACTCTCTTGTGTGCTACCTTTGAGTTGTATGTATCTGTATTTTTTGCGAGTTGAATATCGCTTAATAAAGGGACGCATATTTCTTGTCCTTTAGATTTATTTTTTTTCGGCTTAACAGCTTTAGGTAATGTAACAGTAGACATACCATCTTTAGCACCTTTGTATACTGCCTCTACTAAATCAGCTTTCTTATCCTTTAGTTTTTCTATTTGTCTAAGTAATCTCTTATTAGTATTTTTAAGTTCAGTTACTTTATCGCTTTCAGCCTGTATTAATAGCTCAGCTAGTTTGTCCTGTTGTGTTTTTTTCATTGGTTTCCTTATCCTTTAAGTGTTGTAGCCACCTGTTGATTCCTGCTCTTGATACTGAAAAATTAAACTCCTCTTTTAGTATCCTACTAACAGCAGTTGAGTTAGGTTTTTTACCTTGCTTTACGAGTAACTCTATACCCTCAATAAAAGGTTTTACTTCCTCTGGTATCTGGAGATACCAAGCAGTAACACCTCCCTGTTTCTTATCATATGCCTTCTGTATAAGGTCTGATATGTTTTTATTATTGCTCATGTGGTAATCATATCATTGTTCGCACTATATACAAGCATTAAAATAAATTATTTATATGTGGTGTTCATATGCATATGCATAATGCATAGTAAAAAAAACAAAAAAAAATTCCCTCCTAATTAAAGGAGGGAATTATTTGTAAGCTAACTATTGTATCTATTGCTAGATACTTGGGCTATTGCTAGTCCTAGTTAGCTTTAACCTATGAACTTAGCATACTGCTTAGCAAACTCTTTAACATGTTTTATATCCTCAATAGGAATTATGTTATTTATAGCCATGAATCTAAGTATCGCATGTATTCTTTCAGTAGATAGTGTAAGAGAAGGTCTATGTTCCTCAGCACCATCTACACCTATTACTTGCATATCAGATACCCATATTCTAGGCTCTTCTTGTTTAGCTAACCACTTAAGAGCTTCTAAATCAATAGAGTTTGCACCATATTCTGTTAAGTTATCTATGGCTGACTCATCTAAGCGACCTTTTTGAGCGATAATTCTTATATCACCATCATGTCCACCTATAGAGTGACCATACCCTACATAACCAGCTATTGTACTAGCTGGTAAAGTATTAACTATTTCTTTAATATCCTCATTATAAAAGCCCATACTACCAGAGCAATCAATCATCAAGCTACCACCTGCTATATGTTTTCTTCTCTTAAATACTTTCCTATCAGTTATTATTCTATGGACTTGTCTTGGTTTAACACCATATTCTCCTTGAGAAACTGCTAGTTTTTTGAGTGCCTCTATAATAGGTTTAGTTCCTTTAAACCTTCTGTGTCTAGCTTTACCATGAACACCACCACCATCAGTTCTATAATTAACTCTATGCTTAGCACCTCTAAAATTCTGCTCAGCTTCTTTAGTTATAGAATCTTGTAGGGATTCACTTAAGTATTTAGGTAACATCATTTGTGGTATGTCATCTAATTCTTTATCATCATCAACAGGATTCAAAGAATCAGTATCTATATACACTTGGTTGTTACCAAAAGCGTTTTCTTTAATAGAGGGTAAACGCATAATATTATCCACCATACCTCTAACACCATAATAATAATTAGATGTATGAAGTGCATTATAAACTCTCCTAGAATAATTAGTTGGTTTATAAAGAATCCTGCGTCTACGGAAACCTTCCTCTTGACTATCGTATACCCACTTATATTTTACTTTATTTCTATTAACAATATCTAAAGCATGTGATAATTTCCACATACATCTTTGTAATAGATTCTTTATTATATAAAGTTCCTCTGAAACTTTTTCCTCATCAATAAGTAAAAGACTTGGTAAGTGTCTTTGAATTGCACTCTTAATTACATAGTCTAATTCATTAGAGTCCACACCAAACTGACTATCAGCTTGTACAAAGCCAAAAGTTTTAATGGTATCATTTGATAAGGATTCAAGTATAACTTCTAAGTCATCACTATTTTTTAACCTAGTGTATAACTCATCTACCAAGTTATCTATATAATACTTCTTACTAGCTGTGTTCATCTCTGGTAAGAGTTTCCCAACATTGTAATATCTAGCAGTGCTACCTTTGTATCCTTCCTCACTATCATACTTATCTGTATACTTACTAGCAGATTGAATCCTTTTCTCAATTACTTTATTAGCAACAGGTAGTACGCATAGAGTTTCAGCAATAGCCATTAAATCCCAATCAATATCTCCACGATATTTCTTTAAATAAAAATATTTCTTACGCAGGGTTTGTAACAAAACTGCCCTGTTAGTATCGTGGTCTGATTTATATGAAGACTTTGGAATAGGTATTCCATGTCTATCACTTGGATTTGTTTTACCTTCCTCGTAACTATATACTCTAACTTTATTACCTTGTAAAGCTAGGTTAGGTAAAGAATTAGGTAGCTTTCTTGCCTTACTTCTAGTCTTAAACAAGGACATTAGTATTGTTCCTCATCTGCTAATTCTGTATCAACACTTACTACTGTTAGTGCTTCGTATACTGTTTCAGCAAACTCAGGTTTATCCCCAAATACTGCCCAACAAGAGTCCTCTAAAGCAACACCTTGCTTATTAACTAACCTGTCAAGTTCCATGAAACTACGAATTGAAGTGTCTGTGTTTTCTAAATCTAACATGACACTAGATATTTTAGGACTTAAACTCTCCACAGCTTTAGGGTGTATGTTCTCTATGTTTATCTTTATAGGGAACCTATCTCTTAAAGCCTCTGGTAAATCCTCTGGCTCTCCATTCATAGTAGCTATTACTTGGAATCCTTTATTAGGTCTAACAACTTCTTTCTCCTCGTTAGGAAGTGTTATCTCTGCGAACTCCACATCATCTAGCAATCCGTGTAGTATAGAACTAACATCTTGTCCAGCGTGGTCTATTTCGTTAAGCACTAATCTACCACCTTTTTTCCACATCTCAATAGCAACACCATCATTCCATACCATACCATCATTACCTAGTAGTATGTAATGTCCTAACAAGTCTGTTGCTGTTGTTTCTGGTGTAAGAGTAATAGCTTTCCTACTACGACCTTTACGGATACCAAGTTTCATAGCTGAATAGGTCTTACCTGTACCAGGCTTACCATAGAGCAATATTCTTGGTGATTTAATTACTTTCTCAAGTAATTTCCATTGGTTTTTAGCTTTCATTCTTCTTCTTCTCCCTCTTTTTTAAGTAGACTCTCTACTTCACTAATAAAATTAGAAGTAATAGAGTCCGTATCCATTTCTGTCCACAGCTCATAAGTTTCCTCATTAACTTGGACTACTTCAGGAACTTCTGGTAGTAAGTTAAATGCCTCAGCAGGTATATCTAGCATACCTGTATGGCTATTCTCATAGTCATCAGAGAAAACAAATTCCCATACTGTCCTGTAATGTACATCAGTTGGCTCTCCAGATTTATAATGATGTGGAACTACCAACCTTAGAAACACAGGGAACTTCCTGTCTATCTGCTTTTCCACTTCATCATCAAACAACCAATTTGGTAGACTTCTATTGTATTGTAAATCTACCGACAAGTCGTTTAGATATTCAAGAATATCCCTTGTGATAGCACAATGACTCTTAATCGTTGCATCACTAAGTTCTTTTCCTAAATTATCTAGTATGTCCTGTAATTCTGGATTCAATCCTTCATCACTATCTTTCATACCTTTTCCTTTCCTATACAGCAAGGGCAAAACATTTTACCCTCGTTTAAATAACCCTGTTCCTCGTATTTATCTATGCAATTACCACATAAAGCACGAGTTTGTAACCATAGATAAACTGAGATTGATTCTCCTTGTTCATCTACTACATTAATTTGGTCGTTACACATATCACATATCCAAAAGTCATCAGTTAAACCTGTGTCTAATAGAGTATCTATATATATAACACCACTATCTTCATTCTGCTTACGCATTTTCTCTGCGTACTCTCTATCATTAGCCCTATGTAAGACAGGATTTGATACTATTAAATCAATTTCATCATCACTATACATGGTCATGGTTACAACTCCCTTCCATAGGTACAGCTAATCTCTGTGTAGTAACATCTGAATCGCACCTCGTACACCTAATAATAATTTCCCCATCACTAGAGAAAGCAACTTCTAATCTCTCTTTAGTGGTTACACCACTAGGCATAGTTCTAATACAATTCTTACAATGAATAAACATTATATTCTTAGCCATTATTCTTCCTCGCTCTCTGTGTTAAGAACTTCCTTTATAAAGTCATCAACTGATGATGAATTTAGTTCCTCTACTAAATCACTATCAGAAGTAACTATCATAGATGAGATAACATCTGGTTGTCCTAGCACAATAGCAATAGGAAAATCAATCTCGTGGTTGTCCATTAACTTAGCCCACTGCTTATCCTTTGTAATCATATGGACACCAGATAGTAATACTTCTTTAAATACCTTTGCTATATCCTCATCAGATTTACAATCCTTTAAATTAACGACACCATCACTGATGCCTTCTGTGAATACATCTGCTACAAAATGACACCAACTTTCTAGTATATGCTTAGTATTTTCCTCTACTAATTTCATAAAATAGTCGTGCATTAATTCAACAGGACTATTTTTAGGTGCAAATACTTTATCTCTTGTTACCATTTTTCCATCTTTTATATCAAAAGAGGTTAAAGCAAATATTCTAGGTGAGAATCCGTCATAACTTAACAAAGGATTAAACCCAAGCTGTTTAGCTTTCTCTACCATTCTGTCAAAGCTATCTCTAAACTCATCAAAACCATCATCACTAGCCATATTTCACTCTCCCTTTCTACTGTTCCTCTTCATGAGCCATGCCTTCGTTCTCATACTTTATAAGAAGGTACACATATCCTTTAGCACCTTCTCTATAAGTAGAGCGAAACCTATAGCCCGTATCAGAGAACACTTCTCTTAATTTAGTTACCCTCGTTCTTATACTTCCTTGTGAGTAAGAATTATCGGGCAACATATCCATAACAAACTCTTTGTTAGGATTTTTTCTAGCTTTATCTAAAATACTTTTGTTCTTTTTAAAGTATTTCAATCGCCTTTCATCATTTGTTAATGGAGTTCTACCTTTAATCTTATTAATTCTAGGTTTGAACTCATTACCAATTTCTTTTGTACTCATGCTATCTCCTTCCTTTATAAATAGCTAAGAGCGTACACTAACTTGAATCGCAATAGATAATAAGGGGGATTATCTACAACAGCATACGCTCTTAGCTATCTACTTTCGGTCATCAGTTTGAAACAGGGCTGTAAATAACTGACTCCTACTCATAGATAGCCCCGACTTGCTACATATAAGACACTATGCAAACAAAAGGGGTACTTAACAACCCTATAAACATGTGCCTCATAGATAGCCTAGAACAGACACTAATCCATGAGATGTTGCCAAAGGTTTACTTCCAACTCGTATCTTCGCTTCCTGCTAACTTGTTGTTTATCTTTTAGGTGTAGTTGTTACACTACGGCTCACATCAGGGTAGTCAATGTTTTACTTATAGCTATAAGTGTATCTGTTCTAAGCTATCTACCTTATAGATAGCACGATACTTACAACTTGTCCGAATAACTTTTATAGGTTGCTTTGCAACAGAGAGAACATCAGCTCTTGTATAAGTATCGTGCTACCTACTAACCTTACGCAAGTGTCCAAACTTGTTATTACTTAGTAAGTAGCTGGGCTTAGCGTAGATTAACCACGCATACTCGTAGCTTTAACAATATAGCTCATAACTATATACGAGATATGGTTAAGCCCAATAAAAAAGGTGCGTATATACTACGCACCTTTATAGTTCTTATATATAAGGACTACTAACAGTAGTCGCATACCATACTGTAAGGTAGCTTTAAACTACATGTCTTACAGTAAGGCTCAAACAATTCCTTATGACTAGAGCAACAACCTTCCTCTATCTCATGGTTGTATACACTATCCTCATATAGGAGTAGTTTGCTTTCATAGTCAGCATCAGTAACACTATCAGTATTACCTTCCTTTATAGAGTTATCCTTTATAGCAATCGTATCGTGAATACTAGCTAAGTATTCCTCGTGTTCCTTACTATCTACCTTAAAGTCTACCTCTCTACAAGAGTAACAAGCTCTAGTAGAGGAAGTATTCTTACGGCAGAATATACAAGTTCCTTCTGGACTTGGTATATCAGGTCTTATAGTAGGCTCTCTCATACTAGATATGGTAGAGCCTTCTTTATATACACCCTTAGGATAACCTGTAATCTTATCTATTTTCTTATTAGTCATAGATTCCCCTTTATACTTTATGTGTATATGTATAAATACACCGAGATTTTTTCTCGCAACTTCAACCTAACACCTTCTACTATGTTTAGTAAGAGTATATACTTGAATGACTTGACAACCCCTATGCGGTGTTACTATGCACATACGATATATATTTAAATATATAGATGAAAAAAAAATTTAATATTTTTTTTCTATATAGCCCTATGAAAGTATTAATTTGTTACTTCGCATTAAATCAATAGAGCTGAGAGGGGTTCACATTTTTATATATAAACATTATGCATACTCATAGACTATACATATTCATAGACTATGCATACTCATATGACTATACATAAGTAATAGGGCTGAGAATGATTGACTCGCATATGCATATTTATTGTGATTTAGAGCTGTTGAATTTTCCTATGCGTAAAAAAAATTTTTTAGATTTTACCCTTATATACTCTATATATGGTATAATTAATTATAGAGAAAAACCCAACAAAATTAGGCTTTTTCTCTGAGCGACCAAATAAGCCGATTTAAGACCTAGTTTTTGAATCTGGGCTACAACTACCCACAAAAGCCCAAGATATGTCTTAGAATCAATCCTCGCAGGGCTTAGCCCTATTCTGTAAGCAATAAAAGAATCTTAGATATATATTTTGATTAGGTTTATTTTATGCATTATGCATAGGGGCAGGGCATAAAAAAAAGCCCCTCTATTCCTAGAGGGGCTTTTTAGTTTAGCTTAGTAATCTAAAGGACTTCCTTTAAATTTAGCGTTCATGTAGGCTTTGCATTGTTTCTTAGTAGGGACTTGTCCTGCGAACTCTTTCGCAATTCCATCTCCACTAATCAACTTCATGAAAGTCGGGGACATTTGTCCATTCGCTAGGGGCTTTAATGCTTTCCTATTGAATGGACTTGGGCTTACTTCCATAAGGGCTTTAAATTGCTCTACGCTCTCGTATTGCTTTAGCACCCCTAGAGGAATAAATTTTCCAGAGTCATCAAAGTTTCCTATTATGTATCTGGTTTTCCCTTCGCTTTCCTCATCATAAAATAAAGAGTTATTACCCCTTACTTTAGTGATTCGCCAAGACCTACTCCCACTCGTATAGACTGTTCTATACGTTTGGAAAAGGTCATCATGCTTTTTAGTCTTTTCTTTTTTAGTCATGTGATTACTCCTAATCACTCACGATTCAAGTTTTATGAATCTGTTAATTTTCAAATCTAACAGAATCTCAAATCTAGTCAAGCACCAATCGGACACCACAAGATTATTTTTTTAAAGCTGTTGGAATCTTTCTATGTGTAGTCGTGTATGCATAGGGGCTTGTGTGTGTAAATCGTTTCAATGCATAGGAATATATTTTCAATCAATAGTGGGACACATAGGGGCATATATGCACATACAGGCACATAATCTAGATGTAAAGTTTAGATTTAGATTTCCTATATACGCTCACGCATTATGCGTATGCGTGTGTATGCGAGGGGGGATTTAACCTAGCTACCCCCTATATTTAATACGTAAGTCCTAAAAAATTATGTGGTAATTTGTCTGATTAGGAACTGTGGTGTAGCAGGTATATTACACGACAAGGAAGGTATAGTTGAGAACTACACCACCGTTCACTATGTCCTACTTTAACAGTAAAGAGGAGTAAACACAAGCATTTTAAAAGTTCTTTTATAATGTGTAGTGTTTATGTGTTAAAAGTCTTTTCGTGCATTAGCGGACATATGCGTGTAATTTTTTGAAATTTTAATAAATTGTAATCCTTGGGTACTAGCCTTGTGGTAATCCCAGTCCTTATCCTTGATAAGTAGCTAGCTTTTAGCCGTCCGATAGCTCCTTTACCTGTAAATACCTTATTAAAAGTTATTTGTATAATCACTATAACAGTAAGATATATATATGCAAGAATTAGGAAGGTTGCTTTTAAAGAGATGGTATGAGGATATCGTTGATTCAGATGGTAACTTGGTATATGTAGTAAGACCTACAAATGAAGAAGAGAAAGAGAAAGGTTCTGATTTCTTTGTAGTGTCTAATAAATTAGAATCTAAGTATCTTAAAATAAAAACAGATAAAGAGATTAAAGAAACTAACCTACTTTCCTTAGAACTATATAAGGAGGGGGACAAACTAGAGATAGGGGAGGCTATGCAAACATTCCCAGATTACTTTTTCTACTGGGTTTACCCAACCGCAGAGCTCCTTTACTGGAATCCTACTGAGCTAAACCCCTACCTAATAAAACAGATACAAGAAATAAAAAATTTTTTTTCACGCACTATAAAGTTAGAGAAGAGCGAGTTGCTCGAAACAGGGCTGATACGCTCGCATATGGTAAGTCATAATCTATTAGATGATATCTTAGACAAAGTCAACTAAGCTATCATTATATGAGTAAAATTATTGCAGTTTGCAAAAGCTGTAATGTAGCAATGCAGATTACTAGAACATTTAAGAAATGTACTAATCTAGGATGCTTAGAATATAATAAAAGAATTAGGAGGAGAATTGCCAGTAAGCAAATACGGAAAGAAAAAGAGATACAGCTCAAAAAGAAAAAAGACTAAGAAGTAATAATGAAATATTATTATGCAGTGGATGTGCTTAAAGTAGTTGATGGAGATACAGTAGATGTCAGAATTGATTTGGGTTTTGATGTGTGGCATAAATGCCGTGTACGACTTATGGGTATCAATGCTCCTGAATCACGAACAAGAGATAAAGAGGAGAAGAAACGAGGGCTTGCTGCGAAAGAGTGGTTATCTAAAGAAATCTATGATGCAGTAGACCCAATAGAATTAAAATCTCACGGAAAAGGTAAATTTGGAAGAATACTTGGTGAGTTATTTATAAACAATATTAATATAAACGAATTAATGGTAAACAGTGGACACGCTGTTAAATACGATGGAGGTAAAAGATAATGCCAGGAAAGATAAAAAGTAAACCAAATATATTCTCAACACCTAAGAATTTAAAATCTTGGGCAATAGATTTAACAGAGGCATGTGGTTCTGAGCTAATTAATAAGAAACATAATGTATCTAAGATAGATGCATTAATTGAGAAGTTTGTTTTTGATTACAATGAAAATATGAAACTCGTAGCAGGGGAAGAAGAGTGAGTCACCCAGTTCCAGGACAAACTTATTATTGTGAGGATTGTCAGGAACTATTAGAAGATGGACCTCATAGATGTATACATGTAACAGGAAATATTTATGCCTAATTTAGTTTGTGTATCCCCAGAATGTGATAACTCTTTACCTAAAGGTAAAAGAAAATATTGTTCAGATACTTGTAAATGGAGAGAACAAAAAAGAGTTCATAGAGGTGTTAAGAATAACCGTGAATATAAACCTGAAGAAAAGAAAATAAATCAATCAAAAGTAGCTACTACTAGAAGGGGTGCCTTATATGATAAGTTTGTTGAAGAAGGTTATGCATTAGATTTAATTAATGGAACTATGAAGCGTAAACAGATAGCTAATTTACTCGGATGTACACCAGCACATATTTCTAGATTACTAGGTGCTTATCAAGAAGATATAGAACAAGCAGCAGCAACAAAAAGCTGGAAGAAGTCAGAAGCAACTTTACAAGCAGAAAAAGATTTTCAAAATTTTAGAGATATGTATTTTCAAACAGAAAAAGGAGAATTGTTTGAAACAGCAGATTTCCATAAGGCTTGGATAGATTCAATTATTAAAGCTATAGAGACAGGTGGACAACAAATGATTCTATCTCCACCTAGGCATGGAAAGACAGAATTACTTATACACTTTGTAGTTTGGCTTATATGTACAAATCCTAATATCAGAATTATGTGGGTAGGTGGTAATGAAGACATAGCTAAGAACTCTGTATCATCAATTATGGATACATTAGATAATAATGAAAAATTAAAAGAGGCTTATTGTGGACCAGGGGGAAGTTTTAAACCAGCAAACAGAACAGGCAAGTCTTGGTCTCAAAATCAATTCTCTGTAGCTACTAGAACTATACCTGGTATTAAATCTCCAACAATGATAGGAATAGGAAGGGGTGGAAAGATTCTATCAAGAGACTGCGATGTAATTATTGCAGATGACATTGAAGACCACAGCTCTACAATGCAACCTAAATCAAGAGAAAATACTAAACAATGGTGGACTACTACATTAGGTTCTAGAAAAGAAGAACACACAGCTATGGTTATTATTGGCTCTAGACAGCACCCTGAAGATTTATATGCATCTCTTTTGAATAACAATGCATGGGAAACAATAGTTGAAGAAGCACATGATAGTATGTGTACTATACCAGAGTTTGAAGAAGAGGAACATACTGATTGTATGTTATGGGGTAGCTTTAGAACTTTTAAATGGTTAATGAATAGAAAGAATGATGCATTAACTACAGGAGGTTTAAAGAACTTTGAAATGGTATATCTAAATAAAGCTATAGCAGAAGGACTTAATATATTTAATCCAGAAGTTATAGAAAAATGTTATGATACTTCTGTTCCTTTAGGATATATACCTAAAGGAAGTTACCTGGTTGCTGGATTAGACCCTGCAGCAACAGGTTATCAAGCAGGGTTCTTATGGGCAGTAGAAACTGAAGGTAATAAACCTAAATTAACAATGGTTGATTTAGAAAACCACCAAGGTGGTGGTCTAGATGAAGCATTAGAATTAATTAAGAAATGGTATGATAAATATAATTGTTATCACTGGGTTATAGAAGAGAATGGATTCCAGAAAGCAATCAGACAAGATGATAGAATCAAAAAATTTGCAGCATCACAGGGAATAAAACTAGAAGGACACGAAACACATAAAAATAAGTGGGACGAAAAATTTGGTGTAACTTCATTAGCACCTATGTTTCAAGAAGAAATAATAACATTACCATTTGGAAATGATGAAGGAATATCTAAATCAATATTATACACAAAGCAACTGACATATTTTGCTTCTAAAGGACAGGCTAATAGTAGAGCTGTTGCATCAGATATTGTAATGGCTTCTTGGTTTCCAATGAAAACTGTTAGGACACTTACAAGATTAACATATGCTGATTTGTCCTATGATTACTCACCAAGTTACAATAAATATGATACTATGGATTGGAACGAGTTACCTTGGAGTTAAATAAGTGAAACCAGACCAGATATTAGACAGAGCTGTATATCTAAGAAATATGCATAAAGATGCTTTACCTGATAGATATAGATTTAAAAGTATTCTAAATGGTGGAGAAGATGGAATAGCACAATTACTTGGAACTAATAGTGCAGACAGTGGAAATTTACCTGCACCTAACTTAATGTTATCTGCATTAGATAGATTAGCTCAAAAGATTGGAAAGACACCTACATTAGATGTCCAGATAACTAATGCAAGAGATAGTAGTCGTAATAAAGTTAAAAAGGAAAAATTAGAAAGAATCATTACTTCATATGACCATATGCAAAAACTTGAGTTGCAACTCCCTCAAGTTGCTAGATGGCTACCAGGTTATGGATTTTGTGTATGGGTAATAACCTCTAAGAAAGATAGCAATGGAAATATATATCCATGTGCAGAATTAAGAAACCCTTATGATTGTTATCCTGGTTACCACGGTAATATGCAGGACCCACAAGAACTTGCTATCGTAACAAACATTCCTGTTAAAGAATTAATGAAAATGTATCCTGAATTAAAGTCATGGTATAACTCTAGTGATAAAGATAAGAAGAGAGAGAATCAACCAGCAGCTTTATATGGACTAGGTAATAATGAAGCTAGCTGGGGTAATTCAAGTGATGATGGAGATGTCATTGTTGAATATATGAATCCTGAAGGAACTTATGTAGTTCATCCAGCTTCAAAGAAAATTGTAGATTTTATTCCTAATGTTCTTAAATCAGGACCAGCATTTGTTGTTGCTAAAAGATTTAGCTTCGATAAATTACAAGGTCAGTTTGACCAAGTTATAGGTTTAATGGCAGCTATGGCAAAGATAAATATCTTATCAGTTATAGCTATGGAAGATGCGGTTTTTACAGAAACAAATATAATTGGAGAAATAGAATCAGGAAAATATAGAAAAGGAAGACATTCTGTAAACTATTTAGCTCCTGGTTCTCAAGTAGTTAAACCAGTAACTAATTTACCTTATCAATTATTTGAATCTGTAGGAAGACTCGAAAGACAATTAAGAGTAGTAGCAGGTTATCCAGTTCAGGATGATGCAATATCTCCCAATTCATTTGTAACAGGCAGAGGTTTGGAAGAACTAGAATCTGGCGTAGGTCAGATGGTATCGGAATATCATACTATTTTAGAGTATGCCTTACAAGATGTTGACGCAAAGCGTCTTGAACTGGATGAAATTTTATTAGGTAATAAACGTAAACCTATGACTGGTACATACAAAGGAGCATCCTTTGCAGAGTTCTATACTCCAGATAGAGATATTGATAGCAACTATATGACTAAAAGAAAATATGGTGCTATGGCTTCTTTTGATGCACCAAACAAAATAATTACAGGGTTGCAGTTACTTCAAGCAGGAATCATTGATAAAGAAACAATGCAACAAGAAATGGATGGACTAGAAAACATTGTTCAAATTAATGAAAGAATAACTAAACAAAAAACAGAGGAAATTTTATTTCAAATGTTATTACAACAATCCCAACAAGGAGATACTAAAGCAATGATGGCTGTTGTTGAGATATATAATAATCCAAAAAGTATTGGAGACATATTAGAGAAATTCTTTTCAGCAGCAGGAGAAGAACCTTCTCCAGAAGAACAAGCAATGATGCAACAAGCTGAATTAGCACAAGCAGCACAACAAGGTGGTCCACCAAATCTACAAGCATTGCTTGGTGGTGCATAATGTTTGATGGCACAGAATTTGAATTTGCTGAAATAATAGCAAGAAACTTTCCTGAATATAATCCACCTATTGATTATATTGAGGAAACAATAGTTAATCATGTAACAATAGCTTATATACCTGGTGTAGGTAGATTAGATATGATTATTATTCCAGAAGGAGATGTATTTTATGGGTAGAGGAGTTAAAGGTAAATATAAAGCAGAAAACTTTAAAGGAGAAGCTAAGGAATTAAAAACTCTTGAAGATTCCGCACCTATGGCAGGTGTAGCACCAAATATATCAGAAAATGAAATTGTACCACAGGGTGCAAGACCTAATCCAGGAGCTATACAAGATGCTACAAGATTTACAGAGAGACCTTTTGAATCACAAGATACACTATATCAGGAATCTATGATGACAGGAATGGACCCTGATATGATTTTAATGGGTATGTATAGGATATTACCGAGTAAAGAAATAGCAGCTTTAATGAGACATAATCGTTAGGAGGTCTAATGTCAGAAATTAGATGGTGGTGGCAACCTACGTGGTCTGAAGAGCTAGAAGAAGAAACTCAAAATGAAAGATTCTTGCAAGCTACTCAATTTGTAGATGCCTTAGAGTCTAATCCAAATATAGCAAGTAACTTAAAAGGTTTAATAGAAGAAAATTTTTATTTACCAAGAGATATATTAATTGGTTCTGCATTAATGGGATTAACTTCTGATTCCCCAGAATTAGCTCCATTAGTAGAGAGATGGTTAGATGTTGAAAAGACTTGGTGGGATAGAACTAAAGGTGCTATGAAAGGAGCTGTTAGGGGAGCATTTGTAGCATTTGATTCTATACAAGATGAGCTAGTTAAGAAACCTATATTATCTACACAAAAATATTTAAATGATAGAAAACATCAAGATGGTCAAGGCTTAGTAACAGCAATGACACAATTATTATTTGACAAAGAAGCACAATCAGAATGGCAAAAGACTAGACAACATCTGGGTCCTTCTGTAGGTAGGGAAGCAATTAAAAAAGCTCTAGCTGGTGAGAAGGTAAACTTAGGTGAAGGATTCTTTGGAAATTCAACATTAGCAGAGAATACAGATATTTATAAAGAAATGGTTGGTAGAGGTGCTGACCCAGAAGAAGTAAAGAAAATAGTTCAATCATACTATGGAGAAGATATAACTAATTCTGAACAAGCAAGGGATGAGAGTCTTACTATTAAATCTAAACATGGAACAGTTAAACTTACTCCAGCAGCTCAGCTTTTTGCTAATATATTAGAACCTGGAAGCAAATCATATAATATATCAACAGGTATTGTTGATGGATTGTTTACACTTGTTGCTGACCCAACAATACTTATTGGTGGATATTTATCTAAAGCTGGGAAAGTTACTAGGTCATTAAGCCAAGGCGAAGTTTTAAAAGGTGCTGGAATTGTTAATAAAGCTGTAAGAAAAACAGTTCATGTTCCTTCTGCAGTTGAATATGTAACAAGAAATCCAGGTGGTAGAAAAATTGTAGAGCAATTAGTTAAAGCAGAAGACTATGGAACTGTAGGTAGATTATTAGGTAAACGAGGTAGTAGTGGTGCTGACGCTATATTACATAAGAATTTAAAACTAGCAAAAACAACTAGAGAAGTAGAAGACTTATTAGTAGCCGCTATTGAAGGTGGAGAGATTACTAAAAAATTAAATCCTACATCTTTAATGTTTAGAGGAAAAGTATCTTCTAAATTAGGAAGTGTTTTAGGTGGAGAATTAGGAGAAGCTATAGGTCTGTCTGGAGTAATCAGAAGAAATATGAATGATACTGCTTTAGGTAGAATCTTTGAAACATTTCCTGCACCTAAATTACAAGTTAATGATTTTAATCAATCTTTCTTTGACTTACAAGATTGGATGAGATTTGCAAGAGTAGATGATGTAGTAGCAGAAAAAGCCTTAGATGATTTAGCAGAGTTAGCTCTTTCTCAAAAAGGTGCTTCTTCTACAACTAAAGCTCAAGCTGTTAGGAACATGAATGAAATATTAAATATCTGGGATGATGTTCAAAGACATATTGCACAAAAGTTTGAGAACATAGGATTACCTCCTCAGTTAATGAAGGGAGTAAAAAATTGGATGGCTAGTATAGATGAGACTCGTATGTATTTTACAAATACATTAGGAGAGCTTGAATATTTTCCTGGAAGTAAAATAGAAGATTTACCATTTATGACATTCTTTGCTGAACAATTAACAGATGATGAGGCTATGGGTCTTGTAGCAAGAGTATTAACTAGATACAGAAAATCTAACAAAATAGATACAGATGAATTAGATGCAATACTTGAAGATATAAAAAGTATATCTAATAATGCTACTACACCAGAAGATAGAGCATTAGTAGAGTATGTAACTGGTGGCTATTACGAAGGTGTAGAACAAGCTGGATTAAATATAGCAGAGGAAATAGGTATAAAAACAAGTGGTGCAGTTCCTTATGGTTATAGAGGTAAGGGTGGAACAATAGATGCACAAAGAATGAGGGAACTAGGACTAGATGATTTATCAGAAACAGAAAAAGCTAGACAATTAAAAAATCTTTCTAACGCTAGGCAGGATGCTTTATCAGAAATAGGCATGGAAGTAGCAAAACTTCCTAGAAAATTAAGAAGTAAAATGCAGAGAAATATGGAATCATTAGATGGTTTAGAGGTTTCTACACGAAATTTAACTGATAAAATTCAAGGCTTAAAAGTACAGATAGATGAAATAGCTAAACAATTTAAATCTTCACCAGAAAATATAAAAAAATATAAACAAGAATTTCCTGAATCAACAACTAAAGAAGCAAAAGAAGCTATAGCTGAACAATTAGAAGATGCTCTTAGACCAATTAAAGATGAGCTATCAACTTCTATTAAAGATAGAACAAGAGTTGACTCTGAGATAAGTAGATTAACTAATGAGATTCAAGATACTGTTCCTTCTTATAAAGGTTTATCAGAAGTAGAAAAGAAAAATTTATATGATGAAAAATTTTGGGAACAAGATTTTGCAACAATGAAACTTGATAAACAAGAAATAAGTAGAGTATCAAGATATAACTTAGATAATGCAGATATGACAATAATATTTACTGGTGCTGCTAAAGGCGGTCAAGGTATGAAACAAGTTATTAATTACTTAGAAAAAGGAACTCATGTTATAGAAGAAGGTATAAAAGGATTAAAACCAGGTGTATATCAAGGACATAAACCATATGCAGTTGTAGATTTATCAGCAGGTTTTACAAAACAACAAGCAGAAGAAATACAAAGATTTGCTGAATTAAATAATATTAAAAGTATTAATATTTCTGGACCTAGTGATTTCACAATAGCAGAAGAAGCATTGATGAAAACAGCAATGGAAGATATATTCTTTGTACAAAAACAATTTGATTCACAACTAACAATAGGTAATGTTAAATCAGCTATTGATAATGCTTTAGATAATACTAAACCTGCAGATTTGTCATCTAGGTATGCAGATAAAACTAAAAGCGTAGCTCAAGATTTACAAGATGAAATCTCTAATAATACAGATTTACAAAAGATAGCTAACAATATAAAACCTAAGCCAACAGCACATCTAATCTCAGAATATTTTGACCAAGGTGTGCTACCTATGCCTGATGCTAGATTATTTCTTAGAGTATTTAGACCTATGAGAGATTTAATGTTGAGATTATCTGGTAGAGCTGTAAGAGCTGGTGATGACTATGAAAGATTATTAGCTAAACCTGTAACTAATCTTGCTGAGTTAGCACTTAAAGATGATAAAACTGCAGTGGATACTATAAAGTTAGCTGTTAAAAAAGCAAGATTAAATATTAAGTTGAGTGGAAACGAAGATGAAGTAGCAGAAATAACAGAAGGTATATTTACAATGGTTGGTGATGGGTATATGCAAAGAATATGGAAACCAAGTATTCTTTTAAGACCAGCTTGGGTAGTAAGAGTTGTAGGTGAAGAACAAATTCGTATGTGGGCAGAAGGTTTAGATAATGTATTTGCTCATCCATTTTCTGCTTTTGCATGGGTACTAGGTAGAAAACCAAGTAGAAATGCTAAATTTCTAAAATCACAAAGAGAAAAGTTAAGAGATGATTATTTAGCCGATACTTTAAATTTAGGTAGAGGTGGTACAGATATATTTGATGAATCATTAGACCTAGCTTTAGAACATGCACAAGCAATGACAACAACACATGGTGGTATGGTTATAGGTTTTGACCCTAAAAGAGCTAGAGGATTTACACAAGTAACAAAAACAGATAAAAGATTTTATGGAGGTGGAACAAAAGAACTTTTACAATTAGCAGATGACCCATTAGCTACTCGTATAGCTCAAATAGAATTTAATCCTGTTAGAGGTAAGGAAGATTTTAATTTACAACTACAAAAAATAAAAGATGATTTTTGGGATGGGAATTTAAGAGAGTGGAGAGAAGCGTTTATTAACAATACAGATGATTTGAGTAGAGGTCAAAAAGCTATAATAGGAAATAGTAGAGCACATGCAGATTCTTATATAGATTCAGTAGTTGCAAGGTTGCATGATAAAACAGGTGGTAAATATAGAGCTGTAGAATATACACCTGATGGTAAGTTTGTAGGAAACGTATGGGATGAGAACTCTATAAAACCTACTATTCAAAATGAAAACAATATTATTAAATATATAATAACACAATCTGGTGATGAAGAATTAATAGGTCATATTGCAAGAAATGAAAATCAGTTTATAAAGATATTAAATAACTCAGGTGAAGAAGTGAGTATGAAATTTACTAGAGAAATGTCAGAAAGTCAGTATAAGCAATATAAAGAATGGTTAGCAAAAAGAAAGAATGGTGTATGGGATGACACACATCACTTTAAAACATCAAGAACTGATGTTACTGGGGATGTAGTAGGAAAATATGATAGAGCATTAGAAACAGCATTTACTACTTTAATGGGTGTCCCAACAAATGATTTATCTCGTTCACCAGCATTTAGACAATTTTACTGGAGATTTATTGAAAACATGTATGCAAATCTAGACAATGCTGCAAGAACTCAAGTATTTGCTCAAGCTAAAAAAATGATGGGTCGTTCTTTACCTGGTAGTAGAGCAAGAAAATATCTTAAGAGCTTAGAAAATATGGGACAAGCTAATGCTTCTAAGTTATTAGGAGTAGACGATTTAAGACAAGTTGATGAATTAGCTAAAGCGTATGCTTTAACAGAAACTAAAAGTTTGCTATATGATTTAAATAAACGACATGTTATTACAGATATGGTTAGATTAGTGATGCCTTTTGCAGAAGTCTATCTTGAAATTGCTGGCACCTGGACAAGATTACTTAAGAATCAAAAGATGTTATTTGGAAGAAAAGTTCAAAGGACAGTAGAAGGTATGCGTAAACCTAGTCTTTTTGGTGAATATGAAGATGAAGGCTTCTTTACTACTGACCCACAATCAGGTGAAGAAATGTTTAATATGAATTTATTTGAGAATATATTTAGTTTAGATAGGAGTTTAAATAATCCTAATCCAGATGCATTAGGGATAAATCCTATTACAGGTAGAGAAACAACAGAAGTTCCTGAAATAAATACAAAACTTAGAGGATATGCTACTGGTTTAAATATGGTAGCAGGAGATATAATACCAGGTCTAGGACCTTTAGCTCAGATACCTGCTGCTGCAATATTACCCTCTACTCCTGATATAGATAGAACTTTTTTTCCTTATGGAAGACCAGAAGAAGGACTACCACATCTTGCTAATCCTATATATTATGCTAAACAAGCTATACCTAGTTACTTTAGAAAAGTAATTTCTGCTGCTGATATTGAAGACCCAGAGTTTCAAAGAGCTTATGTTAATCAAGTAAAAGAAATACAAAGAGCTATGTTTATGACTAATACTTATGATGATTCTACACCTGAACAAGAGGTTGCATCATTAGAGAAAGCTAAGAAATTAGCTACACAAAGTTTATTACATAGAGCTTTTATACAATGGATAGCTCCTACTGGTGCCGTTATACAATATGATTATCAAATAGGACCAGGAGGTAGAGCCTATCTAGACCCAAGAGAAACAGAAGGAGACCCAGAAGGTAAATACTTTGCACAAACATTATTAGCAGATGCTTATTATCAAATGTTAGCTAAAGCAAAAGGTGATAGAGTTGTAGCTATTGCACAATTTATTAAAGTATTTGGTTTTGACCCTACAGCTTTATTAACTTCAAAATCTAAACAAATTAAAAAAGTTTCTTTTACAGACGAAGGTGGATACTTTAAGCAAGAGAATGAAGAAATATTTAAAAAGTATCCTGATGTTGCATACTATATGTATCCAGATAGTCCATTAGATGAATTTAATTGGCAAGCATGGAATGAAGCATTCTCTGATGGAGATAGAGTAGATTTAACTCCAGAACAATATAAACAAGCTGTGAGACAAGCTCAAGGTAGTTTAGCTTATGAACATGCTAGAAGAGTCATAATGGATGGACCAATGTATGCAAGTCTTCCTTATCATAAAAGAGCTGAACAATTATATCTAATTAGATTACAATTACAGAAACAATTCCCTGGTTATGGAGATACTTCAACAGCTCCACAATCATTAACAACTGAAGCTAAAATAAAGCAAATAACTGAAATGATACAAAGAGATGGTGATTCATCTATTACATTACCTGATGGTTCAACTAAAAAATTAAAAGATATGCCTTCAATGAAAGGAATAGTTAAATATCTATCTGCAAGACAAAGAGTATTAAATATAATAAAATCAGAACATGGAATAAATGCTACACTAAGTAGAGCAGAGGCTTCTGAATATAGAAGTTATTTAAGAGGTTTTGCTCAAAAACTTATGTTAGAGCATCCTGACTTTTATTTTATATACTTTGATGTGTTTAGAGTAGAGGTAGAAGAAGAGATGAGTTATTATGGAGAAGATATTTAATGTCGAATGGTGAAAATAGTCAGTATACAGAAGAAGAACAAAGAATACTAGATGCAATTCTTGGTGTAGAAGTACCTCGTCCAGAAGTTGGTTGGGGTGGATTAGAGTGGAGTTTACCTGATAATCAACCAAATGAATTTGATTCCGAGTTATTCAATGATTTTTTAAGTGTCTTTTTCTTAGGTCGTGAACAATTTGTAAGACAATTTGGAAGAGATGTAATAGATTGGTTTTCTAAAAGAACAACTGGAGAACTAGATACTTCTGAATTAGTAACACCAGATATTAGTTTGGCAGAATACCATTTGTATGCTGAAGCTGTTCTAGGTATTCCTTGGGATGAAATACCACAGGATTTAAAAGATACTATTCATGTTATGTATGAAACAATGCAAGTCGACATACCTGCATCAACAGAAGCTGCTGAAATAATTAAAGAAAGTACAGATGTATTAATAGCTTTACATGAGAAAGGAATTTTACCAGAAGAACTTTCTCATTTGAGTCCAGGTATTGTTGGTGCTGCTATTACTAATGGATATAGTGACCAAGCAGATTTAGCTTATCAGGCTTGGATTGGTAGAGAAGCAAGAAACACAGAATATATGACTAAAGCAGCATATGAAATTGACCCTGTAAGTGCAGAAGAATTAAAAAATAAACTAGATAATAATGAAATAACAGCTCAAGAATATTTAGATGAGATAGATAGACTTATAGATTCTACTTATGGATATAATTATGTTCAAGATTTTATAGAACAAGGAATCACTATGGGTGTTGGTGAAATGCCTCAACTTGATTTATCAGACCCAGTAGCTAAAGAACAAGCAAGAGTAAGAGGTCGTTTCCAATCAGGATTAGATTACTATGGATTAGGCACTTTAGACCTAGATGTATATAGTGATATGACTGCAACAGGCAAAATGCCGTTGTATCAAAATGGATTAGGTAGACTTTTGTTTGCTAATGCATCTCCTGAAGACATAATGGATACACAACTTTTATTAGTAGAAGCTGGTTTTTTGAGACCATTTGATTTTGTTTATGGTGTCTTAGATGATAATGATGGAGGCACAATACAAGCTATTGAAGCTGCTATGTCTAGATTTAATTTGAATGGTGATGGAGTATCTAAAGAAGATTTATATAGTATATTACTAGCACCAGGTAGCACAGCAGCTAATTTGAATGTATTTTTAAAAGAATTTTTTAAGGATACATTAGCAGATTATGGTTATGGAACTGGTGCTTTTGAAACTAATTATAGTGGAGAAAATGCATACGAAAACATATTTCAATTTATCCAACCTAATTTTAGTGATGCAAAAAGTTATATTAGTGATGCTATAACAGAAGGATTAGGTAGACCACCTTCAGATGCAGAGTTACAAGTTTTCTTTGATGAGTGGTCAAAAGAAAGTTATGCATTACAAAAACAAAATTTTGATATTAGACAAAGAAATATGCAAGCAGATTTAGAAGATGCAAGAAGAAGAAGGAACCTTGCAGGTCAAGGCAGAGTAGGAGAATTTACTCCTTCAGATAGAGAATCTACAGCAGATGTAGGTCTTGCAATGTCTAACAGTTTTGATGAGTTTATGCGAAATACGTATGGAGATATAATAACAGGAAGTCAAGCTGATGCTCAGTATAGGAAGTCTTTTGCTAGCCTTATGGGTAGCCTTGCCAATATCGCCAATCAACCAGGAAATTAAAATGGAATTAACAGAAGAGTTAATTATCCACATTGAAGACTTGGAAGGATTTAAAGAAAAAGCATATTACGATTTAAACGGAACTTTAACTATAGGTTTTGGTCATACTAATGCTACAGAAACATTTGACTTCAAAGAAGGTGATGTTATAGATAGAGAAAAAGCCCTAGAGATATTGCAATTAGATTTAAACCATGCAAGAGAAACTGTTGAAAGACTTATAAAGAATAGTCCTAATGTTTCATTAGAAGATTATTCACAATCAGAATTAGATTATGCAACATTGATTTATTTCAATAGACCTTGGACTTTACGTAACCTAGAAGGTGAAGTGGGAACTTATGATGGTTTAGAACTAATAGCAGAAGGTAATCTAGATGCTATTATTGAAGACCAGGAAGAGAAAATAAAAAGGAAATATGATGGAGAAATTCCTAAGTTCTTACAAACTAGATTAACTAAAGAAAAAAATTATACAGTACTTGAAGACCCTCCACCACCTCCACCAACTGATGATGATACAGAGGGTGTTACTCTATATGATGAAGAAGGAAAAGGAATTATAGTTGACCCTTCTATAGTAGATGATTTATTAAATTTAACACCTACTAAATATTATTTAGAATCTCCTACTAAATACACTGGTAATTACGCTGGTAGTAATTATGAGGAAGATGAAGGTAATACAGATTACCCAGTAGATGAATTTAAATTTGTAGGAACAGAACTAATAACACCTGAAGCAACTAAAGAAGTATGGGCTAAAGTATTAAGAAAACTATATGGTGTTAATAATCCTTTTGAGGATGAGGTTACTGTTTGGAAAAATAATATGGATAAAGAACGAGTAGCAAATGCACCTCTGTCTCAAAGATTTGGAAATGTATTTAGAGGCTTAGGTGGAAGAATTAAAACACATATTAACGAAAAAATAGATGCACAGTTAGATTTTATGGAACATGTATCTAGTCAAGGTAAGGAAGAATAATGGATGAAGATTATTACAAAGCCATCAAAGCCTTAGATGAATTAGTTGAGACTGCTTTAAGAGAAACAGTTACTAATAGAAAATTTGACGGTCAAAATTTTTTAGATTTTGTAGGTAAAGATGTAGGCGATTATTGGGATACTTTGCCTAGAAAAGACGGTTTGTTAGTTTATGGTCCTTATGATTTAGAAGATTTAGTTGGTGTAGGAAGAAGTGACCTTAGTTTAGTTATCGATGTAATTACTGATGATGATATAGTTTCAGGGTTTAGTATATCTCTTATGGACCACAGCTCACAATCAGTAGGTGGACCTAATAGGTTTAGACCAGAAATTGATGAAATTTTTCATTTAGATTTAGGTGAATTTTCTACGCTAGAAGAAATGGAAAATTTATTTAATAAGACAATGGACTTTGGCGATGGAACTGCAAAGGTTTCATTAGTTGGTGATGCTTTAGATGAGATATTTCCTAACAGTCCTGCAAATATAGAAATGGCATTAACTAACAAAGGACCTGTTATTTCTGATAGATTACGTAGAGATATAGACCGTGAGTTTCTTCCAGAATATGCAAAAGAAGCATTCGAAAAAGTTGACGCAGAACAAGCTGCACAATACAAAGAACTAGCAGGAGATGTAGAAGTTCCAGATACAGTAGAAGGTGCTGGTAAGGATACAGTTCCAGATGATTTATCTTCATTAGACACACCTACAAATGTAGTAGGTAAAGATAGTACTGGTTTAGATGTTAAATTATCAGTTAGTGATGATGGTTATGTTCAAATATGGAGAGCTACAGATGACCCTGGTAGATTAGTTATAAGTGATTTTGAAAAAACAGGTGGTGGTGGTAGAAGTGGTCTTGGACAACAAAACTATTTTTCTGCAACTCCTGAATATGCAGATGAATATAGTGGTGGTAATAGAAAATTATTTCAATTTGAAACAAAAATTAAACCAAATGAAATATTAAATATTGATTTACCTTCTTTAAGAAATACACATCCTGAATTAGTTTCACTTTTTTATGATGTAGAAGCACCAGGTGGACCAATAAGACTAAAAGGAAATATACAGTCTAATATAGGTAAACTAAAAGAACTTGGTTATAAAGCTGTTGGAACTTCAGTAACAGGAAATCAAAGAGTTGGTCAAGTACAGTTTGAAATTATTCCTCTTATAGAAGATTTAGATGAAACTTATGGAATAAAAGCAATAGACACACCTACAAATGTAGTAGATGATATGACTTGGCTATATAAAAATCAATCTATTGCAGATTTACAAGATTTTTTAAAAGATAAATATGGAAATGTATTATATGAATATGGAATATCTACTATGGAAGCAAGGTCAGGTCTATTATTAGAGGAACTATCAGATGGTAGTTTATATGTTGACACAATAAACATACGCCCTGGTTCACAAGGACAAGGTAAAGGTCAAGAAATATTATCAATTATAAAAGATTGGGCTGATGTAAATAAAACTTCAGTATATATTAAACCTGCTGCTTTGCCAGATAATCTTACATATAAAGGTCAACCAGTTTCTTCAGAACAACAGTTAGATAATTTGACTGAATTTTATAAAAAACAGGGATGGAAAGAAAATCCAAACTTTACTCTTCTTTCACCAGATGAAAAAGCAGCACAGATGTCTTTATCTGCAAATTATGATTTCGGTACTAAACCAACAGAATTATATAGTCCTTTAGTATATACACCAGAAGGAGTAAATGTTTCTGAATTACCTCAAAACCCATACATAGATGACATTACAAGTTTTACAGATAAATTTAATAGAGAAGGTAAAATATTTTTAGATGGTTACAATCAACCGATTGTAAATGAAGTAATAACAGAAACATTAAAAATAGAAGTTTGGTATGGTACATCTGGTTTTATAGATGAAAATGATTGGAATCAAAGTAAATTCTCTGAAGTTGCTAAAGACCTAGAGGCTAAGGGATTACATCCAAATGATATAGTTAATGATTTATCTAAATATATACCTCCAGATAAAATACCAACTCCTGCTGAAATATTTAGAGGAGGAGTAAGAAATGAATATTTTACTGATGCTATTGTTACTATGTTATCTGAAGGTTCAGGAAATTTTTATATTGAAGATGTTGCTGGGGATGATTTATTTCCAGAAAATAAACCAAGAAGAAACTTAGGATTATATTACGCAATATCAGGAGAGACTCCAGAAGAAACTAATGCAAGACTAGCTGACTATAAAAGGAAGCACGGAGATGTATTTACACCACAAGGACCTGAAGAACTCAAATGGGTTCAATACGCAGCAGAAGGTGAAAGAGTTATAGACACACCTACAAATGTAGGAGATGATGTAGTAGAAGGAACAGTTACAAGAATGGAAGAGTATAGGTTTAAAAAACTTATAGAAGAAGTAGAAGAAGCAACACCACCTGTTCATAAGATTACACCTGAACAAGCTAGCACAATAGACGATGCAATTGAAGAAACTATGGCTTTATTGAATAGAGAAAAGTTTGAACTTATACAAGGTTCAAAGAACAGAACTTTTAAGAATGTAGATATAACTTATGAACAGGCTTTTAAAGTTATTAAAAATAAATTAATTAATATATTTGCTGACGGTCTTACTTTAGTTGATGCATATGAATTAGGTTTAATAATTATGTCAATAACTGGAGCTGTAGATACAAGCCTAGAAGGTATAATAGATATTGTGTTCCCTAATGATACTAAAGATAATAGAAGTTTTCCTGAAAAGGTTATAGCTAACCTAGATGATTTAGCACCATACTCTCCTACTGAACAATTCCTAAGAAAGAATAAAGAATCTAGAGCAATGAAACTAAATCCTGAAGTAGTAGAAACAGCTAGAGACTCATACAATATAGGAGACATTACTTTCTTTGAACATATGGCAGTTCTTGACCAAGTTATAAAAGGTCAGAAAAGCTATGTATATGAAGAGTTAACTCCCAATATAGGTATGATACCAACTAAGATGATAGACCATGCAAATCCTCAATATGTATTCTATAATATAGGTGAAACAATTATAGGTAATAAATAATGCCAGATGAAGTAACTATATATGGTCCAGATGGACAAACTCGAGAAGTTCCTTTTGAGGATGTTCATTTATGGACTGGTAATGAATGGAGTAGAACACCACCTGAAGCTGCGAAACCACAAGCTAACTGGTTACATAGTAATAAGTTAGTTGCAGATTATGTATATACAAAAAATGGAATAGTATATTTTGCATACGATATATCAGAATTAGTAGGTTATCCTGCTTATATTTCTTATGAAGCTAATGGTTTAGCTATTAATGATTACACAACTAATTGGGGTGTAGATTTAGCAGGTAATGATAGAAAAGGACCTGCAATGTCATACACACCTCCTCCAGGAGAAGTTATAGAAGACCCTAGTTTAACAATGACAGGATTCTCAGTAGGCGGTTCTTGGGCTCCAACAAATTTTGGAATAGACCCTACTACTGGATTAAGAATAAATAAAAATGGTTTCTCAAGTTTTGTATTTAGTGGTTTTAGAGAATTAGAAACTTCTTATCCATGGTTGTTTGATGAGGTAAATGGTCAAGCAGTTGGTCTTACATTATTATTTAAATCTCTAGCATTAGGAACTCCTTTAACTGCAGAAGAACTTAATAGATATGGATTAACTTCAGGTTATACACAAGGTCAATTAGATTATATAAATGCAACAATACTTACAGGAGGAGATGACCCATTATCTTTTAATTTAAATGGTGATACTGTAACAAATCAAAAGTATGCAAAACTATTAGGCACAACAAAAGAAAAATTAAATACTGCATTAGAAGATTTAGGTATTAGTGCAGAAGCATTTGAAAGAGAGAACGCAGAATTGTATGAAACTTTATGGGGACAAGTAACAAGAGGTAAGGTTACAGATACTTTATTAGATGAATACTTAGGATTTGTTCTAGGTATTGAAGGATATGGCTATTCAAAAGATAGTGATTTCTATGCAATATTCTCAGGTCCTAGAAATGAACTTAATAATATTGGATGGAAACAAGATACTTCATCTTTTACAATGGGTATAAATGGTAAGAGCTCTGCTATACAATGGATAGGATTATCAAGATGGAACGGTCTTTCAAAAGAAGAACAAAATAGTCTTATTGAATTATATGCAAATGACCAAACAGAATTTGATAGAAGATTACAAACTATGTTTGATAACGACCCAGTATGGGGTGAAAGATTTGGAGGAAAGAATCTAAAGTATTCTCAAGTAGTAGGTCCATATAAGACTTTCTGGCAAAATACCTTTGGTGAAGTAGCTGATGAAGAAGACGAAGCATTCCTAGAAGGACTAGGATTATCACAACTAGATGCAAGAAAAAATTATAGAACTTCTGCTTATAATAAAAGGAATAAATATTTTATGAATACTATGGCTGATAATATAACAACAAGTTTAGGCGGTAATATTCAAGGAGGATATAGGATAACATAATGGTAACAATATATAGATATGATGCACCAGATGGAGAAACATTTGATGATGATTTTGTTAAAAATAATATAGACCCTGAAATAAAAAAGTTTAAAACTGCAAAAGCCTATGCAGACCATTTAGTAGCAACTGCAAGTTATACTTATTCTAAAAATGAAATTAAAGAACCAAATAAGTCTTCCGTTGTTTCAACTGTAACTGAAGAAGAGCCATTAAACCTTAGTCCTAATCAGGTTTACCTACGCTTACCTTGGCTTAAATCATATGCAGGTGGTAATGCAGATAAGTTAGTAGATTCTTATATAAAAGGATTTATAGAAGGTGATGGTTCATTAGATGCTGCATTAGCAACTATGAGAGAATTACCAGAGTATGAAACAGTTTTTCCTGGTATTGTCAATGTAGAAACAGGAGCTATAAGAATGAGTGAGAGTTCTTATGTAGCAGGATTTGAACAAGTCAAAGCATCTTTAATAGGTCAAGGTCTTGGAGGGTATGCTAAACAAAAAGGTAAAGAAATATATGCAACTATGGTAGGTAATCAAGTAGCTCCTAATGAATATATAAACAGAGTTAAAACTGTTAGAAGTAAAATATTTGACAGAATGGATGAAGATATGAAACAGAATATTGTATCAGCTTACAATGATTATTATTCAAGTGAGTTAGGAGAGTCTGTTACATTAGATGAATCATCTATACTTGCTTTAGCTATAGACCCTAATTTAAATAATGAGATACTACAGAAAAGATTAAATGCTTCAGAACTAGGAGCTGTATATACAACTGAAATAGGTGAAGATGTTTCACTCGAAAGAATACAAGAGTTTACACAAGCAGGAATTACATTAGGTCAAGCTAGAACACAGTTTGCTACTGCTGCTACAACTGCAAGATTATTAGGTAGTATGGCTAGAAGGCAAAATAGAACTACTACTGTAGGTTCAGCAGCAAGAGTATTGGAAGCATCTTTATTTAAAGATTCTGAAGCAATAGAACAAATACAAGCTATAGAAGCACAGAATAGAACAGGAAGTTCTACAGCAACAGGTTCATATAGAGCACAAACAGGAGAAGTTACAGGATTAACTGAAACATAAATCTAAACCTTGACTTTAGATTTAGATTCTTATATACTAGATATAGTGCCTGTCGAGGTCGGCACTCTAAATATAGGGTCGTAAAGCAGTTGGTTATCCAAGGTGTCCAACTTGTACCATAAATCCCTTGTGACATCCCTTTTAATTACCTAGCGATTATTGTTATGGGATTTTTTATGCTAGAGAAAATGGAGAAGTAAAAATTATGAGTGAAAAACAAGTAAATGAAGTAGCAGTAGAGGAGGTTGAAGAAACATTGGATACTGATAATATTAAACAACTTAGACAAGAGTATAAAAAACTCAAAGCTGAGAATAAACAATTTAAAACACAAGCAATGGATTCTGCACTCACCTCGATGGGCTTATCCTCAGATAAAGGATTGGGTAAAGCTGTAACAAAATTGTATGACGGAGACGTAACAGTTGAGGCTATACAAGATTTTGTTAATACAGAGTTTGGTGAAGATGTTATTAATACTGATACACCTGAACCTGCAGCTCCACCTACAGAGAACGTAATTGAAGCTCAATCTAGAGTTGAGCAACTTAATAAACTGGGTGTAGATAACGAACCTGCAGATGCTCTGCAGCAAGCTGTTAACTATATAAATGACCCAGATACTTCTGTAAAAAATTCCATTGGTGCAAAACTTGCAATGATGGACAAAATAAAAGAACAAGATAAACAATAGATGTAGCAATATATCGGAATAGAGGTAAATTAATATGGCAGAAATAAGTGGGTTAAACGCAAGTACC
>CENW01147136.1_pt1 | contig 36699 bp, 53 predicted proteins | sample 530241 | NCBI WGS metagenome assembly CENW01 (sample SAMEA2619818, study PRJEB7988) | marine metagenome | isolation source: saline water (ENVO:00002010), including | reverse complement strand
CGGGGGTAGGATTTGAACCTACGACCTTCAGGTTATGAGCCTGACGATAGCTAAGGTTTTTGGGGGTTTGGAGGGGTGTTTAGCTATAAGTTTAGCTATAAAATACGATTCGCAAAAATTTATAGCGAAACAACAAATATCCTGACGAAATGTCATGCCTGACGAACTTTTTGATTTATTTTAGGCTAATAACCCTTTTTGATAGCCAGTATCTCTGTGGTAGGTAAGTGTTTCTTTTCTTGGTTCATGCACATAACTACAATGAATCCAACCTGAGTTCTTGTTTGGTGGCTTGTAACACTCTAAAATTAATTGATCAAAAGGCAAATTACTCTCTATCCATCTAGCTAGATCATAATTATCTATGCCTGAAACCTCAAAATCAGCAGCTTGACCTTTAGCATGTTGGCTTTTTACTGTAGAGCCTACAGCTACACAAAGCTCAGGTGATCTAAAACCTGATGAAATTATAAAAGCACCAAATTTATCTCTTATTGGCTGTAATATGTTTTGTGCCAGTAGTTTTAAGTTTTCTATTTGATCTTTGTCAGGATAATTATCTATCCCTTTTCTTTCTGCTGTTTGACTTTTAATCATTTCATCTAATGTAAAATTATCTGATAAGTTCATCTTCTTCTCTTGTTAATAAGTTGTAATCCTTGTTTTCCAAATCGATAACCAAAGGAACTTCCGATAACTATATAAAGCATATTATGAAACCATGATGGAGTGTGCTGATCTAAAAATATAAAACCATTTTTCACATACTCTTGTGTCCAAGGCAGGAAACAGCCAGTCAAAACTAATATAAACCAAATTGTCCAAAGCTCATCTTTGATTGAATCGCCCATGTGGTCAGTTAGCTTTTGCTCTTGTAACATTGTTGAAGTTGCCTCAGTTTCATACACCTTTGCTTCTGCTTTAGCTTTTGCAACTTTTACTTCTGTTTCAGCCTTTGATTTGTCAACTCTTCCTTGTAGCCAAGTTCCAACTAAATTAGCTACTGGAGATATAAAGGCTTGGATCATCTGCCTACCTTTTTCATTGTAGCTTTGTGCGCTTGAGTAAACGTCATTGGATTTCTTGTTCTAGTCATCAGTTTAGTCATTTCATCCATATGTTTTTTTGTGTGATGCTTAGAGTGTTTTTTCATAGCATCTGATTGTCTTTTAGTAAGTTTTTTCATTTATCACCTTTGTGTTCATGTCCCATCCATATTCCAAATATTCCAGTCATTACACCCATAACAACCGAAACAAAGGCAGATTGTGGCGCTGTTGGATCTTCTAAATTCATAAACCAAGAGGCTGTATTCCAACTCATAATGGTACTTACAAGCATCATTATTCTTGGCAAAACTTTGTATTTACCTTTTAAAAAATCTTCTTTAGTAATCAATGCACTCTCACTTTTTCAGGATTTACATTTACCAATTTACAATAACATTCATACATTTTAGCTTCAGGTGGCTGTCCAATATTAACAGTTTGTTTATGCAAATAGTTTTTAAAATAGGCACAAGTCTGAACTGACTTGAAATGAGTGCTTCCATTTGGCACACCATTTAAATAACAAGCCAACAAAAAACAGCTTACAAGTTTCATATCATACCTTTTTTTCTCAATATAAAAACCACGACAAAAATAAGACCTGATCCAAATATTGCTAACAAAACATAGAGAAATATTTTTAACAATAAATCTTCTAGCTCTCTTTTTTTCTTTGCTATTTTTTCAGCATTTTCTTTTCTTTGTTTTCTAGCTTCGGCACAAAATTTTAAATAATCTTGGTATAATCCTGCACGACCATATAATTGCATATACTCTCGAAGTTGCTCTTTTTTGGCTCTTATTTGTTCAAGAGCCATGAACTCTTCTAAATCAGAGTCCTCTTTGCCTAAAAAAGTTGTCCAAATACTATTTTTTTTCTTATGTAAATCAGCTTGTAATTTATCTTCTGATTGAACAAATTTAGAAATAGCAGCACCACAAGAAGCGATATCTTTGCCATTTTCAATGGTTTTTTTGATCACAGCAAAAGCAGCATTAGCAGCAGCTAATATCTCTAACATTTTTCTATTTCCTTATTTGGAGAGGACTTTGTCTATTTTATCTTCAAGTCTATGTATGGCATCCATAACATCTTTTATGTCTGATTTAACATCATCTTTTCTTGCATAATTGGTTGCTAATTCTTCACGAGTTCTATTCAATAAAATTTGTAGGCGCTTAACCTCTTGAAACATCTTATTGAATGCCCAACCAAAAGGCACAATAATTAAACTTAAAAGGATGTTCCAAAGAATAGTTGGCTCAATCGTCATTCTTCAGGAAAGTCATATATGGGAGCATTCCCAGTAGGTTTTGGTGGCTTACTATCATCAGTCGGCACAACAAACATGGCTTGGAAGTCTGAAAGACTACCACAAGCATTGATCTTATCCTCTATTGTTTTACAAGCATCTCTTATTGCTTTTCTTTTTGCTGTTATGTCTGAAGGTACTGCTAAACTTGAATCATCACTTGCTCTAATAATATACCAATCCGATTTCTTCAGGAGTGAATTTGCTGTTTCTTTTGTTTGCCTTATCCATATTGTTTTTAATCCCTCATAAATAAGTTTTGTTTTGCCATCTTGTTCATACAACTGTTTGCCATTAGCATCTTTTGCATCTTCATCATTAAGTTTTCTTTCAACATTTTTTGACGTATAAAAACGATTGTCAAAACTTGTATCAGGCTCATCTTCCCAAGTAAGACCTTTAGCTTTTTTCTCAGGATCAGTCCAAATCATCCAGTTTGCAGGGTGTTGAACACCATCTTTATCAGACCATGCTTTACCTGCTTTTATTGCTATATTGTTATGTTTCCAAGGCATTTTTTTCTCCTATCTACTATTTCCAAATTTTGCTGTATTTCCATCTCCAAAAGCCATATACAGATATGTTCCACCACTAGCATTAAGTGCTGTTGTTGTTGTCCTGATTTTTACTCCATTGCTTGTAAAATCAACTACTTCTGAAAGATTTGAATATTCTACATTATTCGTATTCGCACTTAAATAGTTAATTGTTGGATTAAAAGTATTTCTTTTATTATCATGTATCCACCAGTTTTCAGCAACATCTGTTCGCTTAAACATAATGAAAGCCACACGAAAACCTATATGAATGTACTGTCCACTACTGCTCCCATTCCCAATATAAGATCCCAGTTTTGAGTAACCCTCTACTTCATCAAAACAGTATGCGACTATTTCTGCTGAAGTTCCCCAAAAACCAGTAGTATATGTTGAAAAAACAGTAGAAGTTGGTGCAGTATTTCCCCAACCTGTACTACTTGAAACTCTTGCACCTGACGAATTTAAAAGAATATAATATCCTTCAGGTGATGAACTATCAATTTTGTGATGATATACTGACCAACCTGAAGCAAGATTTCTTTGTTTTGCTATAATCATCTTTGGGGTTGAGCCTAATCCATGACCGACTGAAAAAGTTGAACTTGAAGCAGAAGAACCAGTAAAAGTTGCAATAGAAAATCCTGCATTAGAATTATTTTGTGTAATACTTAATACTTCTCCATCGAAGTTTGTCGATCCGAACGTACTGTTCGTGTTCGCAGATCCACCCATCCCTGAATGTATACTACAATAATAATATAACTGGGGTGCTGAACTAGCAACTGTGATTGTCGTTGTATAGGCACTATCATCTTTTACAACACCAGTTGTATATTCTGAGCCACCACCATGAGTTCCATCTGATGTTGTTGAAAATCTAAATGGGTGTCCTTGTGCTGAACTATCAGACCAATCAAAGACGTAAGTGCCACCCTCTTGTAAATCTAAAGCAACTGCACTTTGAGCGAATGTCGCACTATCTGCTGAGTTTCTAAATCTATATTTATTGCCACTATCACTTACAACTACAACTTTATAAGTCTTTGTAGGTGTTGTTCCCCCACAACGCCAATTCCATCCTACGTAATCACTTACATTTAAATAATTTATTCCTTGACCAACTGTTGTAAATCCATCTGCATCAAAAGATTGGAGAGCATAGCCACTATTATTTGTTTCACTAGCATTTGAATCAGATGAGAGATAATTATCTACACCTCTTGAACTATCAAATAGATGATGACCATTTGCATAATTTCTATCTTTTGCCCACAACCAATCTGGTTGAAAACCTACTCCTGTTTTAGCATCGGCATTTGCTCCAGTTCCTGTCCAAAGTTTTGTGTTAAAATAATCACTAGCGTTTTCTAACTGATTGGGAGAGAGTGTAGTGTCGCTTAATGAAGCAGAGCATAATGCAATAAAATCAGTCGGCACAGCGTAAAAGAAATCCCCATTACCATTTGCATCTGTGTTACCTTGTGCTGTCTTAGTACCATTAAAAGTTCCATCTTGCCCAAAATTAAAAATTATTGTTTGTAATCCACTTCCAGTATTAGCACCAAAATGAAATCTATAATCTGAAGTAGAATTTAAATATGTTTCTGATTGAACTGGATTTGCACCAGTTGATGGATTGCCAACTCCACTACTTGAAGTTCCATATGTGTTTGCTCTATGAAACCATATTCGTCTATTTGTACCAGTAAAATCAAATGCCATACCCAAAACATCACCTGCTGAAATAGTTCCAATATTGTGAGGAAGATAAGTAGAACCTCCCCTTACAATTTTATTGCCTTGACTTGGGATGTTTGCATTTTGATAAACTCCACTATTATGAACTAACGCTGTATAATTATGTGATGTATCAGCATAATCCAAATTTGTTGGATATGTTGTATCTTCAATTACACCTATGTAAAAGTTAGGTGTGCCTGTAGTAACACAAAATTCAAAATATCCTTTAATACCCATAGGACTAAAAGTAGCAGAGCAATTTCTATATCCACTATTATTGGTGACATTAAGTCCTAAACTTCCTTCTGAAAAATAAAAGGTACTAGCATTATTTGAAGTTTGTAAAACATTTAAAGTAGCAAAATTTGAAGTAGGCGAATCTAAAACCACATCTGAGGAAGCTAATCCAGTAGTTGTAACATCGTTTGTTGTACTTCTATCAGTAGTTTGATAATCATATCCAATATTACTACTATCTGAAAATGGCAAATAAAAGCCATTTGTACCAAATGTAAAACCCTGCTCGTTTATATTCTTTCCTACCCAAACTCCATTTTTAAACTGTCCAAAACTATCGGCAGTTAAATATTGACCATCTAAATGAACAAACTCAGCACAATATCCATCATAATTTGGTGATCCTCCCCAAGTTGCAACTCCAAATCCCATCTTTGTACTTGCCTTATTCATACCATAACTAAAATTCGGTGGCTGAATTGCACTAGTTTCTTCAACACCATTGACGTAAACCTTTGTTGCTGTGTTTTCAGCATCGACTGCCCAGACGATATGATACCAATTTGTTGTATCTCTGTAGACACGATTATTTATAGCACCATATGGATGTGTGTTTGCATCAAAATACATATGTAACTTATCATCACTATTGAAATAAAGTGCAGCGATTCCATCATTACCATAATAAGAAGCACCAGACCACATATATTGTAATGCTCCAAGTTTTGATCTTTTTACCCACCAACTTGTAGTCCATTTTTTTCGGTTACCATCACTTGAAGGTGTTATTTCAAATTTTGATGTACTGCCATCAAATTTTAAAGATTGGTCTATAGTATGTGGATAAAATCCACTTACTCCAACAGCACCTGCTCCTACACCTAAAATACTCATGATACGTTTTGACTCCTACCTATTTCAAACATATTTGTGCCATTACTCATAAAAACAAATACATCTCTTGCTGAAGCTGTTGATGTTACTGTTGGAGCAGTACCACCTGCAAATTTATAATTAGAATTGAAACTTAATGTACGACCACCAGTTCCATCCTGAATAACAGATATCACATAGACACCACCATCAACCTGATTTGTTGATGCGCCAAGTGTTCTATTACCACCTAATGTGACCGATGTAACCTGATTGGCTGAAGCATCCCAAGCTATTGTTGAGGCATCAGTTAAGGTTGTAGCATTAAAATTTTGTGTTGCTGTAAACTCTTGTGCAACATTTATACCTGCAACTGTCAGGTCGCTGTCTTGTATAGTAAGAACTCTAGTATTACTAGCTGAAATTCCAACTCCATCAAATCTAAATTTTTTAGTTAAATCTGTTGGATCTGCTAAAGTTAATGTATCAGCTAGTGGATGAGTTCCTGCATTCATCTCTGCTAAATGTGAAAGTATTTCTCTAAAAGCATTGTTAACATCACTTGCTAACATACTATTTTCTTGAAGATTTACCCCACCAACATCAGTATTACTTGATGCTGTTGCGCTATAATCAGTTATTTTATCTTTGCTCATTCACTTGCTCCTCTGCCAGTTGCTAATCCTATTTGTTGTCCTAATACACCAGTACCAATACCGATATTTCTCCCTGATCTTAATCTTTGTTGCTGAAGATTATTCCTTGCTGTTTGCAATCTTGTTAGTATTTCTTCTAATTTTCTTGGATCAGTCTCAGTTAAGTCTCTTGCTAATCTTGAGGCTACTGCCTCAGGTGTCCTTGTCATATTAATAGCTTTCCCTGCTAACTCCCTGATGCTTGGTATTCCTAAAAAGCCAGTTGGAACATTTGCAACATCATCAATATCTTGACTCATTGGCGCTGTTCTTGATCCTACATTGACTGTTGATCTTGTTTTGACTTGATTTATTCTAGCTTTCATTCTTTTTTCAAACTGTTCAAAAGCCTTTTTGTCAGGAAATAAAGCCTCTAGTTGTTTTCTCTTCTTTGGTGTTCCAAATATTCTCGTTGCTACATTTGCCATATCAGGTGCGCTATCAACTGAGTTTTTAATTGCATCAGCTACACCTACTAAATAGCCTTGCTTTTCACTATCTGAGAGTTTTGATATGACTTGATCAATTTCTTCAGGTTTTGCCCTTAAAAACTTGCCACCATCTTCAACTGCTTCTCTAATTCTAGCATCACCTGCAAACTTGTTTCTTGCAATACTATATGAACTTTCACCATTGATCTTAGGTGAGGCATCATCAATTAATTTAACAAACTCGTTTCTTTTTTGTTTTAAGGCTCTCTCAACACCTCTGCCAATAGATGTTTTAGAAGCACCTCTTTTGCCTAACCCAAGAACCTCATCAAGTCCCATTTTAATGTAATGAAGTTCTTTGATTGAAAAGTTGTTTATTTTACTTAGATCATTGATGTTGGCAGGTAAATCAAACCCTTCTAATTTGGCAAGGTTTCTTGCCTGATCTATTGCCTCATCAAAGGCAGGAAGATTTAAAAATGGTTTTACTTTGTCAGCACTTACAGTTACTGGCTTTCCATCTAAGTTAAAAGCTGCATCATAATCTGCATTTGCATTTAGTTTTTGTTTACTAGCTATATCATCTAAGACTTCTAGACTTGATTTGTTTACATTAAATACTTGATTGATATCATCAGCTATCTCATCACCAAGACTAAGCATTCTCTCATCAAGGTTTTTCTGTGCTATATCAGCACCCTCTCCTGATATTCCTGCTGCACCTCTTGTTAATCTTTGTGTTCCAGTACCAGTATCAGCAATCATTGCATTTGGAGTGCCTCTTACATCATCAATAACATCTTCAACTGTTTTATCTGATCTTTCTATCCCTTGTACTATTTTTTTATCTGATGCTGTTTGAACTGCTTTATCACCTCTAAAAGGCAATGAAACACGATCAGCAAAACCTTTTCCTAAATTAATAACAGATGGTATGGCAGCACCTAATCCACCACCTAAGACTCCACCTACTAGACCACCAGTTGCCCTACTTTCTGCATCTTCTCCTGCGCCAACTCCTGCGATAGCGCCCTCAGTAGCGCCAACTCCTGCGCCAAATCCAGTTGTGCCAAATCTTCTAATAGCCTCTCTGCCTAGCGCTGATCCTGCTGCTCTTGCTGCACCTAAACCACCAGTAACAAGTCCACCACCTATTTCTAAACCTAAAGCTAATTCAGGATTTTCCCTTCTGAAATCTTTTATATTTTTTCTAATGTCACCAACAGTTTCATCATAATCACCAAGTAACCCAAAACCAGTTCTTAATCCTGCTTCTAATTCATCACCAAAGCCTAAAGTAAGACCTTGCAGTCCAGTTCTTCCACCACCGACAATGCTTTCAGCAGTTGATTGTTCTTTCGGTTCAGGTGTCGTGCCTTCTCTTGCGATACGATTAACAAGCTCTTGTTTGCCTTGATTGTTTAAATTATTCCAATCTGCATCGTCAATCTTGACTTTGCCTATACCATCTATTTCTAATGTTGGCATTATTTGATCACCTTATAATTAACATTTTTAGAATTTAAACCTGCGCCCTCACTTATACTATTGATAGATGCAGTACCTTTGAAACCTTTAAGAGTACCAAACTTTTCAAAATACTCTGCTGATTTTCTTTTTTGTTCTGCTGCTCTTTTAATTGAATCAGCCAATCTTTTAACTCTTTTAATGTTTTCCTCTTCAGAAAGTCTTGGGTTAAAAGCTCTGTTTATTAGTCTTTCACCTTCTTTTTCAGTAAACTGTGCGCCTAAAATTAGTCTAAGGTTTCTTTGCACAACTTCTGAGACAAGCTCTTGTGCTTTTAGACCTGATTTATTAACAATAGCTGCAAGAGAATCAGGAAGATTTCCGACAAAAGCACCAGTACCACCCTCAGTTTCTAAAATATTAACTGCTTCATCAAGCTGACTAAGACCTTTTTGAACATCAGCAAAACCACCTTTAAGAACAAAATCACCATATTCTTTAGAGAAAGACTTATCTATAGCTTTTTGTCCTTCTGTTAAAGTACCTATGCCACCAGTTTTATCCTCTAGCTTAGATATTTCATCAAATATGCTTGATTTTTTTATATCAAATTCACCAGTATCAGGATCTTGAGTAGCAATATATTTGCCACCACCTAATATCTGTGTCTTTGGTTTCTTTCTTCCTTCAAACACAACCTTAGGATTGCTTGGATCTGATACATCTATGAGAGATCCACCTACAACTTGTAAATTGTTTCTGCCTCTTCTACTTGCTCTGTTAAAAGCACCTAAGCCTTGATTAATGCTTTCACCTAAAATACCACCAAAAGATGTTGGTTGAAATGATGGTGCGCCTTGTTTCAGTAAAGAGCTTGAAGCTGCTAATATGCCTTGTGTTTGTGGATCTGACATATTTTGTCCAAATAAGCCACCAAAACCACTTCTCAAACTACCTTGAGTGTTAAGAGGAGGTTCTTGAACTTGATTTGTTTGAGAAAGAAGATCATCAGGGCGCATCATAGGAACTGGAGGAAAGTCCTGATTTATCGCACCTATTGAGCTTGGTCTTGGTGTTGGTAAAACAGAAATAGGAGATTGATTTCTCATCATAGGATTTCTAAGTGCTGAAAATATATTTATCATTATAATAACCCCAATAATCCACCACCAACTGCACCTAGAGCAGGATTAAACCCTGCCAGTTGCGCTAGTTGTGCGCCACCTAGACCCCCACCTAATACACTTGCAGGTCTATTTCTAAATACTGGTCTGCTTGTTTGTAATCCTAGAGTTCCACCTCTTACTGAAGATAGAAAGTCTCTTAGTTTCTGTTGATCTCTTGTCTGTTCAAAATTAAATCTGTTTATTTGATCTTGCAATTCAGCTTGTCCTTGCGCCTCTCTTGCTGCTCCTACTTGTGCAAGTTGTTGTGCATCAAGATTCTGCATTGATGGAATAGATGCCAAAGCGTTTTGTTGCGCTCTCAAAGCAGCAGGTGCTAAAGCTGATGCAAGTGCTTGTTGATTTGCTCCTGATCCATATCTTCCTGCTCTTGCGAATTGTGACTGAACTGTGTCAACGACTGGTTTAAAAGCTGCACTCATCAATGGATTTGTACCAGTTAAATTTTGTTCTAATATATTTCTTGATTGAGCAGTCAAACTCATTGGATCTAAAGCTCTTGCCCTTTGTAAATCCAAAGCGATCTCTGTTTCAGGACTAAAACCAACAGTTGTCGCTTGAGGAAAAAACTGTGGCGCATCGCTGTCATATAAATTTTTTGCTTCTGATAAACCAAACTCCAAGAATGGTTTTGCATAAGCAGGAGGCTCAGTCACTTGTGTGTTGACTTGCTGTCCTCCACCACCACCTTTACCCATGATACATATCCTTTCCTAAAATAATTCCAGTTTGTTTAAATCCTTTGAGAACTCTATGCCACCCTTTGCGACCTATAATCTCAATACCAACACAACCCCAAAGCTGTGACCAATGCCTAATATCAGGCTCTGCTTTTAATAATGTCTTTAGGTTTCCACCTGCTAACCAATATCTTAAAACTCTCTTCTGAGGATAATCCATAATTTCAGTTACTACTGCTGAGTCATGGTAATGCCAAAACTGAGCATCTCCTCTCATAACTGACTCTAAAACATCTGTTAAGGTGTGAGTGCCATTAGAATATTTCAAAGCAGACTCAAGCCACTCTGAGCATCTTTCCCACTCACCCAATAATGATATATCCGAACTGTCTGTCGGTCTGACTATTGTTTGCATGAGTTATTGTGAAACTGCCATCTGCCCTTGTACTGACAAACATTGTTCCATTCCCTTGTTCCGAAGCTGAGTTGGCAGTCAAAGGCATAAATAATATCATGCTGTTTTTTCCTGCCCTTTGATCTGTAACTGCTGTTGTTGTTGCAGAAGCAGTCAAAGTTACACTTCCAGTTGAGTTTAATTTTCCATTTAAAATATTGTTTACTACTAATGAGACTTCTCTTGGATTTGTTGCCTCATAGGGTAAAACCTTAAAATTAGCGTCTGCCAAGAACTTGTCCCTCTACATCTACACCTTGAGCAAACTCCCAATCTTTGTTTGGTGCTGATGCTTTATTACTAATATTCATTCTAACTCTGTGATATCTGCCTTGTGATCTGTGTTGAACAAAGCCATCATCAGTAAGAGAATTTGCATCAGAAAAAGTAACGTCATCATCTTGTCTGTCTCTAGTGCCTATTTGCATCGTTACTTCACCCCCTTTGAAATAAGGGACTGATCTGTTTATTATTCCATGTTTGCCTTCTTGCAAAAAAAACTCCCCAGTTTCAATCGTGGCATCTAGAGGAACTCCAGTAAAAGAAAATATTTTTTTGTCCTTAGATCCACCAAATAAGAAAGATCCACCTTTATAAATGATGCTGTCTAAATTTGAGGGCAAAGCATCTAAATTTGATGCAAGACTATCTAAGCCATCTAGTGTGTAACCTGCTGTAAAAAGAGGACTTATAAGATCAGCTTCCACATGGGCATAACTCCATTTTTGTGTAGCATAATTATATATTAATAATCTGTTTGGTGTTCCATCATTGCTTTCATTTGAAGCATAAGACCACACAACTATTTGATTTGTTGGATCTATAGCTGCTGACATATTATCTGAAAATGCTATTGCAAAATCATCAAAAAAGAATTTATTTATTTTTTCTGCACCTATAGGAGATGATGACCTGCCATCAAAAGCATAAAAACCATCATCTGATAAGTAAAAAACTAAATTGCCTATTGAAGCAACTGATCCTGAAAAAGCACATCCTCTTGATGTTTCAACCCTATCTATCTGATAAATTAAAGGTGTACCAACATAACTAGCTCTTGCTATTGCCTTTTCTAACAATATTGTCGCATACTCACCACCAACTAATCCAGTTATAGCACCTGCATCAGGAATATCCTGAAAGTCAGCTTGATCTGTACCAACTGTCCATGATTCAGCATTATTTATTGCTGACCATCTTGTTCTAAATGGCACTCTTCCTGAGCCTTCATCTATATTGGCAGTCCAAACCTGATCCCTAACTACAGCTAAAAACTCAGCTTTTGGTGGCGATCCTGCCAAATTTCCAAAGGCACTATCAGTTCCTATAGTAAACTCTTGCAAATTTTCACCAATACCACCTGCAACGATTATTGAAGTTCCAAACTGAACGAACCTCCATCTCTCGTTTCCTGCTAACGAAAACCCTGAGTTAATTGAGTCTAGATTTGATGTTGAACTATTAAATTTATATAGTTTAGCGCTATCACCTGCAAAAAGACTTGCATTTCCTTGATTATCTTTAGCTGCAAAAATGCCTCTTAAATCATTATCTGCTGCATTTGAAACTGCACTAAAACTTGGCAATGATCTATATCCTGAAATTGCAGGAATTACATTAGTTGCTACCTTTACACCCTTTAAATTTAAATCAGGCTGATCAGGCAGCCATTCCCCAAAAGTTATCATTGTATTGTCCAAACCTCATTTGACGTATTTTGTGTTGACCAAACTTCAGATCCAACAGTTACATTTGTCCATGTTTCATTTCCTTTAGGTATTATAGACCAATCATCTCCAATTATCCTAATTGTAGAACTGACACTTGCTGTAGTGTCTACAGAGGATGCAACATTTACAGTAAAAGTTGGTGTAGCTTCAATAGAGGCAATTGTATCTTCAGACCCTGATACACCAAATATTTGTCCTGCTATTGCTGTAATATTTGCTGATGTTGCAATTGCTCCTTCAGCTTGTTGTATTCTTATTGCAGATCCTGCAACATTTGCCGATGCACTTATTGAACCACTAAATGCTAGTTCACTAGTTGCTGAACTTGATACTGAAGCAGAGCATGAAATACTTGTCTCAAAGTTAAGTGTTGCAGTTGCAGATGCACTTACATTCCCTGCCGAAACAACTGTACCTGCTATTATTCTAATTCTTACTGAACTAGCCGAAGCAGTTGCACTTGTTGATATAGAACTACCAACTAAAAATGTAACAGTATAACTGCTTGAAATACTTGCAGATGTAGCAACAGATCCATCAAACTGTCTGATTAATACAGATGCGCTTGAAATACTTGCAGTCGTATTTATTGATCCACTAGAAGCTAAAATGCTTACTGGTGAAGCAGATACTGTAGCTGAACAAGATATACTTGTTTCAAAATTTAATGTAGCAGTTGCAGATGCAGATACAGTACCAGTTGATACTATTGTACTTGCAATAGTTCTTATTCTGATAGCCGAAGAAGAAACTGTTGCATTTGTTGCAATTGAACTTCCTACTGAGAAAATGCCTATACAACTACTTGAAATAGAGGCTGTTGTAGAAATATTCGCACTAGCAGATCGTATTCTTACACTAGATGCAGAAGCAGATGCTGAAACAGATATAGAACTTGCTACAGTCCTAATTCTGACTGAGGCAGAAGAAACAGTTGCACTTGTAGAAATACTGCTACTAACAGTTCGTATTCTTACTGATCCTGATGATATTGAAGATGAAGTATCAATATTAGCAGCAACACCTTCAACAACTTCAGCGCCTGATGTAACACTAGCTGATACAGTAACACTTACTGTACCTTGACGAACAAAAAATCCATCAAAGGCTTCTAAGTTGCCAAATGTGGCTAATTCATCTAAGTTAGAGGCATAGTTGTCTAACTGTTCTAAATTTGGCTTTGTAAATTCAAGTTTGTTTAGAACAGAATCTGAGTCAAGGCTTCCTGATATACTATCAATCTGAGAAGTTAATTGATCTAAACGAGGTACACCTAAAGCCACTTAAAACTCCTATTTAAGCAGCTGTAATAGTTAAAGATCCACTAGCTACTTTTAAAATATCTCCAGTTTGAATTGTTTTTGATGCTGTAAATGCACCATGAAACAATAAGTTACCTGATGAAGAGGCATCAAAGATACCAAAGTGACTTACCTGACCCCAATTGCCAGTAGCACTATTAAATTCTACATTATTGTTATTTGTAATAGATCCACTTGATGCTGAACCAAAGGTAATAGCTTTTCTTGCATAATTGTTTCCAGTCAATTCAGTACCTGAATTATCATCTGCTAAACTAGCAGTAGATAACCCAATATATACTGCTGATGGAGCAGATGTTGATGCTGTACCTGTAAAATGGTCTAGAAACTTTAGTTCTAAATAATCACTCATTGCTGACATAGTTTTTTCTCCTTATTGTGCTGCGTTGTTTTGTCGTTGATAAATACTTTGAATTTGCAAAGAACCAGTCCCATAATGCGCTCTTTGTTCATCTTTTCTTATTTCTTCAATAATTCTTGTAAACTTTGCATCATATAATGATGCTCTTTGATCATCCATTAAATACTGATAAGCCTCTACTAAACTCCCCATAAGATAAGCATCAGGGTGTCTTGTAAGCATAATATTTACTAAATTTGTGTCTGACAAAGCTGATAAACTTCCAATATAAATTATCTCAAGTGTATCAGAGCTATCAGGTATTGGTCTGAGTTTTATTTCTTGTCCTACGATAGAATAGGCTTGTGGTGTTCCTGATGATCCTGATGCAAAGTTACTGTCTAAAGAAGTTGGTGACATATATTCTAAAACCTTGATTGGGTTTTGATTGACCTTAACTTCTCTCACCTCTCTAAGATCAGTTGGTAATGCTATGTATTCATCACCACTTGTCATTGTTGCAGTTGCTCTTTTTTCTTGTTCTCTTGTTTCAAGCTCTCTTGAAAGACGAGCCTCTGCTAAAGTTATAAAATCAGGAATATTTGTTGTTAAATCTGTTCTTGCTAGATTATTTGCTATTGCTGATTTTAACTCAGTATAATTTGTTATAGCCACTAAATATGTCCCCCACCAGTTCTAAATGCTCTGTTATTTGAATCATTAAGCCAAACTTTCCATTTTTTTTTGGCTTCAGGGTTTTTTGATGGATCTCCAAACCTTTGTATTAAATCTTGGTAAACTGTTAAAGGTATGTTTGCGACTTCAAGGTAATGCTTTTGTGTATTGCCTATCATTGATCCTTTTTTGTATTCTTTTGATTGTTCATTATTAAAATCAACAATTTCTGTCACATCTTGCTCTGTAGTTACAAAACGACTTCCATCATTCTCAAAGTGCATAAATGTTTTTTTTCTTGCTAAAGGATCAGTCGAAAGTATTTTTTTCATAATTACTCCAAAAGAAAAGGGGGAGTAACCCCCCTCTTATATTAAGAACCATTAAGTCCTATAACTGCTCCATGAGCCTTTGGCGCTTTAACCACCAAAGTATACTCTGTCACAATCTGTGTCTTTTCAGCATCACCAGTCTTTGAAAGCTCACTCTCTGCAAAGTTTCTTCCATTAAGAGTACCGATAGATACATACTCAGGGTCAATAACAAATAACTTGTCATTGCTCATAAATCTTGATGGAGTTAGCTGTAACTCACCAAAATCAGTCAAAAACACAGATACTGCGCCAACAAATGATGGTGCTGTCCCTGCTGTTGCATTGACCTGATTTGTTACAAGATTTGTTCCTGCTGCGCTGAGATTTGATATGTTTGCTTTATTTGTAGCTGAACAGACTAGGATCTTTGGAGATCCACCATCTTCCCATGCTGCTTGGTTTGCTGCTTCTATTTGAGCAAGTGTTAAAGCTCTAGCAGTACCAGTAACATCTGCTGTATCTGTACCATCACCAGTTGCTGCACCCATATCACTTGGAGCAGAAATGTTTGTAATCCAAGTTAATAAACTTGCTGATTTTCTTGGATCACTTGCACTTCTAGCTACATTTGTGTCACCAACTGATTTCTCTATGTCCCTTCGAAGCTCTAACCCCTTCAATACAGTTTGATAGGCTGATTCTCTTTCTCTACCTGCCTTGTCAACTGACTCAAGTGTGCCACTAATAGCAAAGTCTTTGACTGAAATCTGATGATAGTTTCCTAATCTTGAAGTTGCTGTTGGTGTAGCAAAACTGGCATCAGCGCCCTCGTTGACATGGTTGTCTGTTGCTGCTGCTGCAAGTTCTTGTACTTGCCACTCATAGAAAACACCATTTGTTGTGATTTTTTCTACTGCTGAAAAGATTGGAGTTTCACTTGTGTCCAATCTATAAATAATGTCTGCGAGTTGTTCTCTTTCACCCACAGCATTTGAAGTTGTAAAAGTTGCCATAACTATTCCTTATCTATTTAATAAAAGCTCAACTGCTCCTTGTCTTGTAGGAGCTTTCCTAAAAGTCTCTTGCAGTTTTGCTCTTTGATTATTGATTATTTCTTTTTTGGTTTTTGGCATTCCTGATTTAGTAGCCTTCGGTGCAGATTTAATTTTCTTTTTTACCTCAGGTGTTTTTTCTTTAATTTTGGCAAATCGAGATGCTTCATAGATAGCTTGGATCATTCTGTGATCTGCTGCTGCACCTATTTCTTCATCTGAAAAACCTAAGTCTCTTGCATACTCAACAACCTGATTTTGTTTTTCTTTATTCCAATCAGGATATTTATCAAGTAAGAGTTTGGCTTCACCTTGAACATAGTTTTGCCATGTTACTGTTGCCTCTCTTTGTTGCTCTTGTTGAATTTGCTTCTCTTGCTCTTCTATTTTTTTTAGATTGCTTTGTTGCACCTGATAATCTGCAACTGCTGTAGCATACTGTTCAGGACTCATTTCCGATTTTAACTTATTCCAGTTTGGCTCTTGCCTCTGTAAAAGTTGTTTAACTTGCGCCAAGCCTTGTGCATATTGATCACGAGTTTCTCTATAATTTTTAGCCTCTTGTTCAACAGCTTGTCTTTCTTGATGCACTTTATTCATTCTTTTATGGAATGTTTTTTCACCTGAATAACCTCTTTTGAGTTCGTCTAAGGTGACTTCAACAACTTCACCATCCACTTTCACAGAGAAAGTTGGTTCTGCTGCTTCTGTCTCCTCTTCTACCTCGTCAGTCGGCTCTTCCTGCGCTTCGGCTTCTTCTTCAACCTCGCTAGTTTCAGCATTTAATTCTGTCTGCTCGGTTTCTGTTTGTTCCTCAGTTTCTTGTGTTTCAGTATTTTCTTCTGCTACTTCCTGAGTTTCATTCGGCTCTGCCTCTTGGGTTGCTTTTAAAACCTCATTTGTTGCTTCTAAAATACTTATATTTTGATTGCTCTCTTGCGAGTCTACACTCATTTTTTACCTCTCATTTGGTTAAGTTGATTTTCTGCCATCCTCCCATTTTGAGCCACACTAGCTAGGTATGACTTCAAACTGTCTAAGGCTTGGCAAAGATTATACAACCGATCTCTTTCGACAACCTGATCATGTGTTGTCTGTTTCCAAGCAGTTGTAAATTCGTTTTCAAGAGTTTGAAATGCCTCTTGTAATAATTCGTTTTTCATCAAAAGGTCTGCTTTATGACCTCTTTCCATCTCTGATGTTAATTTACCTTCGTTCATGTGTTAAATGGTCTAAAACTACTAAAAGGTGTAAAACCCACAGTTTGAGGTGGTCTATTAAATAAACTTGGGTTTAAAGCAAATCTTGATGTAAATTGTTTATTAGCTGCATCAAAATCAAACCCTGATGGCAGATTACTTGGTGCAGTATCTAACAATGATCTTCTAAAAAATTTATCTCCTGATGCAACTAATGGCTCATCACTTTCTCCACTTGATCCAGTATCTACACGACAAGCCTGAAGATCCTCATCAAACTTATAACCTTCAGGACATTTTGTAATACCAGTCATCGGATTAGTTACTGGTGGCACAGTCTGATTGCCATTGTCATCTGTTTGAACATTTGTCGGTGTCTGCATACCTTGAACACCTTGAAATATATTTGTAAGATCAGGGTTTTGACCTAATAAGCCTTCAGTTTGATTTGAGCCAAAACTTATATTTTGTGTGCCACTTATGTTACCATCATCATCAAAAGTTGGCACAAAGCCTTGATCTAATCTTCCAAGTTCTCTTCTTGCAGGAAAACCTAAAACTAAATCCACAAGAGGCAATAAACCACTTGTAGGTCTTGCTCTATCTCTTAAAGCTTGTGCAGCATTACTTCCTGAAAAGTTAAAATCACTTGCATCTGTGTCTAATGTTGGCAAATTACCTGCTCGTGGTATATCACCTGATATATCAGGTATATTTGGAGTCGGTAATGTTCCTAAATTAGCTCGTTCAAAATCATCAACCTGAGCGCCTGAAAATGCTTGTTGTGCTGCTAAAGTTGCTAAATCTTCTTCTTCTTTTTTACTATCTACATTTTCATTTCTTATTTCAGGTAATCGTAATATAGCATCAGGATAAACAGTATTATTAACAACATTATTTCTAATTTCAGGCAACCTTAATATTGCATCAGGATAAATTTGATCAGTTGTTTGAGCCTGACCAAAACTAATGTTGTTAGAAGTTAGACTTGGTAATTCTTGAACATTAACCACAGCATTAGGAGATGCAACACCTAAAGGCGCACCTCCTGAAAAAGCAGAAGTTACATTATTGTAAAACCCATCATCTAAAGCAAAAGGATCTGATGCACCCCCTTGAGTTGTCTGTGCAAAGTTTTCAGGGGACATAAAATTTTGTGCAGTTCCTTCACCAAATCTATCCTCTAAATTATCAGCAGTAAACTGAGCATCATAATTAGGATCATTAGTAATGTTGCTTACATTGACAACATCGCTACGATCTAATTCACCTGCTATACCTTGTTCTTCTTCTGCTGAACCATTATCTGCGCTTTCGCCCATAATTGCTCCTATGCTACTTTCTTACCTGACATGGCAAAACCTTGTTTGTTTTTTGTTGGTCTAAACCATTGTCCTTTTATATTTTCTCCATAATGGCTCAAGACAAATCTTCTCATGTTTCTTACGATTTCTCTTGTATTGCCATTTGGCGCTATAAACTCTGCCAACCATAAATTTTTTCCTGACTGCCAATCCTGAGGTTGTAATTTATAATTTTTGTTTTGTAGTAAATTCAATATTTCATCACTAACCCATGCCCAACAACAAAAGCCATTAGGCACAGAGCTTTGATAAAACAATCGAAACTGTCCACATTTTAAAGGTGGTACAAAAACTCTTTTTATTTTTTCCATAGTCCACTTATCGTGAAATGAACTCAATGCCACTAAGGACATGATATCCCCAAAAAAGTTTCTAGTTTCTAGGGAGGTTTGTTGAGATTTGTCCATCTGTTACACTCTTCACTACCCTTAACTGAGCCTCTGCTTGTAGCTCTTGTCTCCTGAGTTCTATCTCAGCCATCATCTTTTCTTTTTCAAGTTGTATATCTGCTAAAGCCTTCTCTCTTGCCAACTGAATATCAGCTTGTAATTTAAGTTGTTTTGCCTCTATATCAGCCTGAGCCTTTTGTAACTCAAGTGTCAGCGCAGGGTTTTCTTGGTTTTGCGCTTGCGCTTCTGCTCTTGCTCTAGCTTCTTCAATTTTTCTTCTAACTTCTGTGGGACTGTTGAAGAAAGAATCGGTATCTTTGAAACCACCAATTTCAGCAATCTCTCGTAAAGTTTTTGAATATTGTGAAATATCGCAAATTGCATTCTCTGCTCCTAATGATTGTAGTATTTGTTCTTGCTTTGAAGCTATGTTTGTTAAAAAGGATATTTTCTGCTGATCATCTGCTGTGCCTAAACCTACATTAACATGAACATCAAACTCAGAGTCACCCTCTCTTGGATCTATTGATACAAACTCATTTCTAAGCCTGACAACTCTAGCGCCTTGCTGATGTGCTGTTACAAGATGTAAAATGCCTTTAAATAAATCTTTGACACCAGTTTCGGCTATTGTTCTTGCATAACTTTCAATTTTTTGTTGTGCGCCTTGAACTGTAGCTGATACTGCTGATGCTGTTGAACTTTGCAAAGCATTGGCATCTAAACCCATAGAAGCCTTACTCATACCAGTTCTGTTTTCTTTAATATCGTCAAGATTTTTTAAAAGTGGTAATATTTCACCACCTACACCACCAGTTGATAAAGGCTGAACTGCCCCTGCTTGTCTTGTTCTAATAACAGATCCTGCTGTTGCATTCATTAAATCATCTAAATTAACCTGACCCTCAACTGCTACAATCTTTGGCATAACTGACAAGTAAGTGCTGTCTAAATATTGTCTCATCAAAGTTGATTTTATTACTTGTAAATCTTGTGTAAGATCAAAAATAGACCTGCCGATCAATCTATGTGGCATGATTATTGGTGTTACGACAGCAAAAGGTATATAATCTGTTATCTCATTTTCAAGTATTTTATCACCATTAGCTCCAATAGCTAACACCCTTCTCAATTCAGCAACACCATCTCCATCATAATCGCATTTAATAACACAATCATAGACTGGCACTTCTTTCTGAGTTGGATCAGCAGGTTCACTTTGATTATTATTTTCTAAATCACCAAATCTTTTTGATACTTCTTCCTGACGATCAAGATCCTCATACCCAACATAAGCCTCAATCTCTTCTCTGTCATACCCTAACGAAACAAGATCAGATACTGTCATTGATGTTCTGTGCGCTATAAAATAAGCATCTTCTAATGATTTAGCTTTTTTATTTACTAAAAATTCCTCAGGTGGCACATTATCAATTCTTACTTTGCCACTTTTTTTTCTGACCTTAACTTTAAGATTGTAACTCTGCACAACCTCAACAACTTCATTCTGAGAAGTAAATTCCTCACCAAAATTTTCTTCCCTACTTATTATCTCAATATCAGGGTTTTGCAATAAAAGCGTTATTTCTTCTTCAGTAAGGTTTTCATATTCTTTCTCTTGAACAACAGTTGTCTCATCATAATAATATTTTACAATGCCAAGTCTAAACAACAAAGCATCCTTGAACCATTGATAAAATATTTTATAACCATCATTATCTGAATTAATTATATAATTCACAAAATCTGTGATTGTATCTGCCCTCTCGACATCTTCTGCTGTTCTAGGGGAAAATCGCACATATTTGTCACTTGCAGTAAAGATCCTCATCAAAGAGGGCATTATTTGATCAACACAATCAGCAACCTCAGTCAAAACAACTTGGGATCTTCCATCTATCTCATTCCCAAGAGGTTCGCCTAAATACATATCCATCGCCCTGAGACGATCAGCAGCATATTCACTATCAAAGTGATTTAGACTGTCTGTTATTTCACTAGATACAATATTGGCTAATTGTTCTTCATTCATTTCTGCCATTATTATTTCGACCTTCTTTTTTGATATTTTTTATAAATGGCTGCATCGGCTTTCCTTGCACCACCTTTGCCAGTCATATAAGAGTTAACCCTACCCATTGCCCAAGCATTCATACTTACATTTTTTGATCCACTCCCTAAGTATGCACCTTGTCCTTTACGATACACCTCAGTTAGCTCACCTTGAAAAAACCTTGATTTATCAGCTTTATTTTTTAGAGCTTTTTTTACTTTTTCGCTTAGTGGTTTTCTTGCGACCATCTTGTGCTACCCTTGATTTAATTATTGAGGGGATGTCAATAAACTCGCCTCGTTTATATTTTTTTGCTGTACTAATAATCTCAGACTCTTTTTTCTTTGGATTTTTAGCACCTCTAACATATTTTTTCGGTACTCCCCTTTTTGTTTTGGGGACTGTCTTAAACTTTGGCACTTTTCTTTTTCTTCTTTTTCTTTAGCTTTTTAAAATCAGCAGCAGTAATTGCATTTCTTGGAGGCGCAACTCTTGCTAATTTTTTCTGCTTTTTTGAGTACTTAGAAAAAGGCATTATTTCTTCTTCATCGGCTTTTTCTTATTTTTAGGCTTTGTTTTTTTTGAGCCTTTTTTCTTGTTTCCATGATACATTTTCATCTCCTTCAAAATCTAATGCTTGGCATCGTCTCTCTAGTTTGCACAGTTTGTGGGTTACACAAGGTCTGCATTTTTTAAAAATTAATTTTTTTGGATTTCTTAAATAAGAAAAAACAATCATTTTTTATTAGCTAAATCATATTCCCTTCTTTGCTTTGGGGACATAGCATCATAATTCATGCCTTTAGGCTCAGACTTTTTGACCTCAGCCTCAGCTTTTACTTCTACTTTTAAATCTTTATCTAAAATTTTTGCTTTTTTAGCCATTTAAAACTCCTTTAACAGTTCCATGCCCTTCTAGACCAGTAATTAGCTGAAAATTTATCTTTAGCGCCCTTGATACCACTTGATCTTGAGCAATAATTACTTTTTCTAGCAGGGTTGTTTTTTTTTATACTCATATTGGCATCGCCAAAACGAACTAACTTAACTTCATCGCCCTTTTTAGCTAGGACAGCACTTTTTTTATTACCTTTGACCGACCTTTTAGGCTTATTAAAACCTGAAAAAGTCTCACCACGATAAGATAATCTTCCTGAGGGTGTTCTCTTTACATCACTCGCTTTCATAAACTTCCTCAATCTCAATATTTCTGCAATAATCTAGGAATCTTTCTTTAGATATCCCTGCATTTACAGCAGATTTTGCCATACCAACCATACAAATCTGCATCATCTCAATCCAGTCAATCTGATGATTGGCTTGTATAAGTGCCATTTGCTCAAACAAACAATCAATAGCTGCATCACAATCAAGCTCTTGCTTATTCCTCTTGGGAAACTCAATGATATTACTCATACAACCCATCTTAGATCAGGCTTCAAACTTGTCCTTGTACTCCATTTAGAAACACTACCTGAAGCAATCGCACCATCACCTGCAAAAGTTAAAATAAAAGCATCAGCAACATCAGGACTTCTCTGACCTCGTCTTTTAAGCTCATCTTTGCTTTCAATCTTTAGTTTACCAGTCGACAAATACTTATACCTGATATTCGTTAGCTCAGAAATCAATACATCATCATTGGGTATATGCACATCCCTACCCTCAAAAAACGACCTACAATTCCAATATAACTCATCCCTCAAGCGCATAAATTTTTCTTTCATAGAGGGACTTTCAGAAACTGCAATCCCAACAGCAGGTAAATCAAGCTCCACCAAACGATCAGCAAGACCTGCACCAATACCAATGCTATCAACATAAATGTGATCAGGTCTATCTTCCCATCTTGTGATCTCATACTCATTAACAATAATACCTGCTAACTCCATCAAATCTTTTTTAGACCAAGACTTAACTGGCTCTAATAACACCTGACCTTTTCTCTTTGCCAAACAAGACCGATCATCGCCCATTCTTGCAGGATCAATACCCCAAACAACAGAAGTCGTAGGAGATGGCTCTACCGACCTTTTAGTCGCACTTTCAACCAAATGTAAGGGCAACAACACATCATCCGACTGAGTAGGAAACTCGCCTAAAACCCTAACACGAAAAATATTACTATCTTCGCCATATTTTCGACACATTTCATCAATGAACCCAGTATTTACCGAGTCAGACTCCTTACACGATACAGTAATACAATGCCAAGAGTCCCTCATGCTATGAAAAGCATCAAAAAAATGCCCATCGGCTCTCGTTGGATTACCTGCCATGACAGTCTTAGCACCTTTGGTACTCATGCTGCCCTCACCTACCTGAAAAACAACATCAGGTATGCCTGAAGCCTCTTCACAGATAAACAACATATTTTCACTATGAAACCCCTGCAAAGCCTCAGGATTTTCTCGCCTACTTGTACGAGCAACAGCATAAGAATCCTGAACCCCTTTAAGGGAAATCTTATCGCTTTTCATCTCAAGCTGATCATAAAAACCCTTTGGCAACTTCCTCGCCCACTTATCAATTTCAGTCCACAATACATCGCTTAACTGATGCGCTGTGTTTGCTGTAACTGCTGCTTTACAAGGATAGTGGGTTAACAACCACCACAAAGTAAGCCAACTTAAATAAGCAGTTTTGCCTACTCCATGCCCACTCTTTATTGCTATCCGATCATTTTTTGCAACTGCCCTTAATGCTTCCTTTTGCCATTTTTGGGGGGTAGCACCTATAACAGTTTCTACAAATAAGACTGGGTCTTTTCTTAGCTTTAGTAATGTTTTTTCTAATTCCATAATATTAAAAGGGGTATATATCTCTAGACCTACCCCCATCGCTTTGTCAGAGGGGGGGGTATGACCAAATAATATATGTTTAGCTATGGTTTTATAGCTAACTTTCCTCTATCCCATTGATATTGTTACAAATATGTCAGGCTCTTATCCTGACGTTACTAATGGATTGCCTTTTTTAGCTCTTTTTTTCCCCCACGTGCGTGTAGTGGTGGAGGTAGCTTGTCTATCTCCTCATGCTCTATAACCTTAGCTTGTACCCCCTTTAAAGCGTCAACAAAGCTATCCTCAGCTTTATGACTAAGTTCCATCCTATCTCCAAAGTTTTTTGGCGACATTCTAGCTGCAGTCCATTTAAGAGCATCTATTGCCACACGAGCATTATTGTAATCCAACTTCCCTGCCAAGACTGCCATGCCTATTTCTGATACTTTCTCTCCATAATAATTACCTCGTTCCTCTCTAGCCTCATCATACTTAGCTGCAAAGATAGGATCTCTTTTAATCCAATTATGTATTGTTGTTCTATCAGGCATATCTTTATCTCTGCAAATCGTATGCAAAGATTTACCCTCTGTAATCCCAGTTAGTATTTTTTGCTCTAATTCAGGTGTTTGTTTATTGTTTGTCTTATAAGGTCTTGCCATTTATTTTCTCTGCTTTTTTTCCAGTAAAGTCTTGCCATCTTTTGATTATAACTTGCATATAATGTGGCTCTAACTCTATTCCTAAACATTTCCTATTAGTTTTTTCACAAGCTATTAAAGTTGATCCACTACCCAAAAAAGGTTCATAAACATTTTGATTAGGTAATGATCCATCATTAATTAGTTTTTCCAGTAAAGCTACTGGTTTCATTGTAGGATGTAAGTCACTTTTTAAAGGTTTATCAAAGTCTAGAACTGTAGTGCTAGAGCTGCCATAAAATTTATGCTTATTTTTCCATCCATAGCATATAAACTCATGTTTAGGATAATAATCGTTTCTACCTAAAACATGATTATTTTTATTCCAAATTAAATACTGACTAAAGTTTAAATTACTTGCATCAAAAGCTGTTCTTAAATGATGTAGCTTTTGTCCACCCATAAATACATAACAAATATTATACTGACTAAAAGGAATTATATTTAAAAACTCTGTACAAAAGCTTTCTAAATCTTCTATTTCATCGTTTTTTATATCTCTTTGAACCCTATTGCCTTTATCCCATTTATTTAAGAACTCGTTTTTTTGGGAATAATTAACACCATAAGGTGGATCAGTTAATAATAAATCTATTGTTTCTTTTTGTAATAATTGATCTAAAGTTTCTTTTTTTAAACTATCACCACAAATAATCCTATGCTGACCTAAAGCAAACATATCACCTGCTTTAATAGTTGTTTTATCTACTTCAGGAACTTCATCCTCATCGGTAAGTCCTTCGTAATCTGTTCCATTAGCTGAAAGTATATTGTTAATCTCTTTCTCTGAAAAACCAGTTAAAGATAAATCATAACCCTCACCTAAAAGCTCTTCTACTTCAACAGCCAACATTTCTTCATCCCAACCTGCATTCAAAGCCAATTTATTATCAGCTATAACATAAGCCTTTTTCTGCGCCTCTGTTAAGCCTGATAGCCTAATTGTTGGCACATTAGCTTCATTAAGCCTTTGCGCTGCCATGAGCCTACCATGACCTGCTATTATCCCATCTTTTTCATCAATTAAAATAGGATTAGTCCAACCAAATTCTTTAATACTTGCTGCAATTTGAGATACTTGTTCATCAGAATGTGTACGACTATTCCTTGCATAAGGAGTAAGTTTAGCAACTTCCTGATACTCAATATTTAAATTATTCATCTAAAATTTTATCTTGAAATTGTTTCAATGGGCAATTCCCCATTCTGATAAAAAGCTACCAAACAGAGTTCCTCTTGTCAACTATATTACTTAATGACTTGCATTATTACCTAATAAGCATATTATATGTAATATATATTACTTGAGGAGCATATCATGTTACACAAAAATATTATAAGACACATCCAAGAAGCTACACCACAAAAAGAAGAATCCATAGCTTTAACTTTAGCAAAAGAAAGTTTAGGAGCTATAGCTTTTCTTGTTTGTTGTATGGGAATGTTATTTCTTTGGATTGTTTTCTAACTTTTAAAATTTTTAAAAACATCTTCTAATTCATCAAGAGCAATCCTAAACAACTCAGGTGCTGCTTTCTTTGCCCTTTTGTTTCTCCTTGCCCAGTCTGAAGCTGACCAGTTATCAATAATAACTGCTCTAAGTATATCAAAGGTTATCTTTCCCATACTACGAGCAATCTTATTATAATCAGCTACACAAGCTGCTTGTCTTTGTGTCATCTCAGCTTTGGTATTACCTGACATAACTGGCTTTAGTGTCGTTGTAACAGAACCTCTGAACTGAGCGCCTTCCCAAATAGAATGAAACCTTTGAGCGTGAATAAAATGTGCATAGGTAATAACTTCTTTTTTCAAATAAATATCAAGCCATGTTTGGTTTGTAACCCTCATCCTTGTTTCACCTGCTCTATCAGTTTTCTGTTCAACAACATCAAACTTCTGCAGGAACTCAGGAGTAGGTAAAACCCTCTCAGTTTTAATATTATACTTCTGCTTTTTCTTTTTCACTAATCCAACTTATAAACTTTTAACAACTCTTCGAAAGACCCATCTTTTTTTAGCATTCCATTCTTCATTTTCTCTCGTAATGCCTCATAATTTTCATAAGCATATTGAGGATCATGTTTTGCTTTTTCTGCAATCTTATCTATCAAAACATCAATGTATCTTTTTTGCTTGAAGCTTAATTCTTTTTTCAAATGTCCACCAAACTTATTTGTGTTGGTAATTGTGTTATATTGTGTTTGTTGGACACCCATGTCCACTCCTGACTGGACAGCCTTGTCCACTCCATGTTGGACACCCATGTCCTGTATGGATTGGGCAGCCTTGTCCTGAATGGACTGGTCAAATTGACCTGAATGGAGCATCTCCTGCTTCTTCTTATACACCTGATACATGGGCAGATAATACACATTTGGCTTACTAAAACCTCTCTGCACTTTATTGATAAAACCTAATGCTACAAGTTCATTGATCTTTCTTTGTACTGTTTTCTCAGAACAACAACCTATCTTGGCAATCCTTTGATAAGAACTCCATTCCGAATACCCTAGATCCTCATTAAAATGATCAGCTATGGCAACCAAAACTAGCTTCGCAGTTGCATCTTTAGTTTCTTGATCAAATGCCCATTTCATAGCATCAAGTGACATCAGCCTCTCCTTTTTTCTTCTGTGTCGATAAAATATTAAAAAAATCATTCATATCTAAAACTGCAAGTGCCTTCTTGTTATCAGCTTTGATAATCAAAGCATCATTGTTTTCAATCCACTTGTAGATTTCCTTAAACCCATTTGCCCTGCACTTTACTTCTAAGACCCACTCTTCAATGTCATTGTTGATGATAACATCGCCTTTAATAGAGCCACCACCTGACAATGGCACTCGATAGGCTTTTAGATTATTAATAAGTGCTGCTTTCCTCACAGAGTTTTCGGTTCTGTAACCTTTATCTCTGCTAGGCTTTCCCATTGAAAAAATCCTTTGCGCTGACTTTTCCATCTGTTAATCGTTCAATTTCAACAATTCTTCTACCTGATGGAATCGCTTTATCATTTAACCACTTATGAATAGTTGGTTGTGATACTTGCAATAATTCTGCTAATTTTTTCTGACTTATTTCGTTTTGGACAAGATATTGTATTAACTTCATTGATAAAAAACTATATATTGTGCTTTAATTATTACCTTATAGTAATATTTATAACTAAGAGGTAATTATTGTCAAATATTATTTAACAAGTTTAGTTTTTTTTTGTATTAATTATTATTTTTTAGGTTATATAATATACCTTATAGTTATATAATTAACACAATTAAAGGATGAAAATGAAATGATCTCTTTTTGGTTAAGGTGTCTGTCTATGATTTTTCAAAACTGTTACAAGGGAGAAGATCGTGCGACACTCAAACAATTTACACAAATTAAGGTTATCGAATAATCTATCACAATCTGAAATATCAAAACATTTAGATATATCTCAAGGCTTATATTGTAGGATGGAGAGGGGAAATGTAGACCCAACCAAATACTTAGCTAAACTATCTGAACTATTTAAAGTAAAAACTCAAGAAATCTACTCAGGGCAAAAAACAATAGATGAAATTGTCTATAATAATATACCAGTAAACTTACCAGTTTATGGTATGCCTACTTTAGATGGTAAAAAAATTAATATATCTAATAAATTTGCTTCAACAACAGAAAGACCTGATTATCTAAAAGATAGTCCATCAGCTTATAGCTGCTTTGTTGTTGGTAATGAAATGCAACCAAGATTTAATCATGGTGAATTGATTTACATAGATCCAATCAAAAAAATATCTAATGAAAATGAAATACTTATCTCAATCTTTGAAGATGACCAAGAGATTGCAACTCTTCAATGTTTGATCTCAGAGGGAGATGATCATTATTTATGCGCCACTTATCAAGCAGATGATCATATAAAAATTTTAAAAAAAGATATTGGTCGTATTCATGCAGTTGTTGGATTAAGGCAGATATATTAAAAAGGGGGTTTTTACACCCCCTCACTTCATCTTTACATTATATAGCCTAAAAATCTTAATTAGGTTAAAATCATTATATCTAAAATTATTTATAATTAAATAAAATTATTACTTTTTTAGTAATAACTTGTAATATATATTACTATTGGTTATAAATAATTATGTCTAATTCATTTTTTGAAAAGTTTAGTTTTGACGAAAAAGAACTAAAAGAAAGAAAAAAATACATCGGTGGTTCTGAAATTAATATACTTGCTACTGGAGATCAGGCTTTAATTAATGAGCTTTGGGAAACCAAAACTGGCAAGATTATGGACAAGGATCTTACTACTATTTTTCCAGTAATGATGGGAAATGTTACAGAGGCGCTGAACCTTGCTTGGATATCTAGGAAATATGGTTATGACATCTCAATGCACCAAAAGGTTTTGACTTCAAAAAAACATAGTTTTATGAGGTGTACTTTAGATGGTGTTATTAAAAATTATGATAATCAAATAGCAGTTGTTGATGCTAAATTTACTCTTGGAAGACCTATGATGGATGAAACCTATGCTGATGTCATACCAAGATTACTGAAATATTATACACCTCAGCTAAATTGGAATGCTTACTTGTTATCTGAAAAGCTAGGAAAACCAGTAGAAAAAGGTGTATTAAGTATCATTAGGGCAGGTTCTGAGCCTATTGTTGAGGAAGTTACTATAGATACCAAGTATCAGGAAGAATTAATAGGTTTAGCTTCTTATTTTCATGGATGTTGTCAGCTTGATACAATACCTGAAGATATAATTACAACAGAGCCACCAATACCACCTGAGAAAAGAAAACCTTACGATATGTCAGGAAATGATGATTGGAAGTTTTTTGCACAAGGTTTTATTCAGACCAAAGGTGCTGCTTTAGATAATAAATCGTATGAAAATAAATTAAAAGGTCTTGTGCCTAAAGATGCCCTCAATTGTCATGGGCATGGGATCAACATCAAAGTTTCAAAGAATTTTAGAAAATCAATCGAAATCATTTAAGGAGAGGAAATGACAGATTTAAAACCAGTAATGAATAGTATAGCGCAACTTCATAAAACACATGGAGTGCAACAAAAAGGTGGCAAATTTTATACACAAGTTGTGCATCGAATGGAAGCCTTAAGATCACATATTGGAACTGAAATAGGTATAGACACAAATATTATTGTTGATGATGGCAAAAGAGTTGTTATGAAAGCAACTGCCACAACAAAGGATGGAAGAATAATCGGATCAGGCTTTGCTGAAGAAATAAGAGGATCAGGCTATTTTGCTCAGGGAGATAAAAGAAATATTAACACTACTTCAGCTTTAGAAAATGCTGAAACAAGCGCCATAGGTCGTTGTCTAGCGAGTTTAGGCTTGTCAGGGGGTGAATATGCCTCAGCGAACGAAATGGATGCAGTAGCAAGGAAAAAAGAGGTTGTAGGGGTTGCCTCTCCAAATGCCACCTCTACACCTCAACCCAAGCCTAAGAGTGAGGCACAATGGCTTGATGAAATAGATAAAATCAATGATGTTAAGGATCTTAATAAATTTTACACTTCTAATAGAATTTATTTTATTAAAGACCCTGCCCTTAACAAAAAAATTATAGATTATTGTGCAAGTAAAAAAACACACATAGAGGAATCAATGACACATCATTATCAAGAGGAGAGCATTAATGGATGAGAAAAAATATAAAGAACATGGAGTAGATAATATGACTATCTCCATAAACAAACAAGAAATCAAGCAAGAGCATTGGCACGATGATTGGAAGGGAGTTGCTGTTTTTAACGATGAGCAATATCATGTAAACATAAAAATAAGAAATGATACATGGATGGTTGGTACTTTTGCAAAAATGCAACCAAAAAAGGAAGAAGTAAATCAACAACCTATGGAAAAGACAAATGAAGAAGCATCAAGCACAGATGAAGACGAAATCCCCTTTTAGTTTGCTTGAGGAATCAGCTAGTCTTATTCGTGAAAGAGGCAAACAATATGGGAACTTTGAAGATAGTTTTACTACTAATGCTAAGGGACTAGAGTTGGTTCTAAAGCAGGAAGTTAAGCCTTTTCAAGCACCTTTAATACTAGCGATTACAAAACTAACAAGGCTTTTATTTGATCCAACAAATAGGGATAGTTGGGTTGATTTGATTGCTTATTTAGCTATGGCAGCTTCTATGGCTTTGAGGGGAAAAGATGAAACTCTGCCCAAGATGTAAAATAGCTTTAGACAAAAAGGGTGTTTGCCCTATGTGTGGGCATAAAAATGACTTATAGTCTTTATGGGCATCAAAATCAAATATCCTTTAGTGGTGGCAGGACAAGTGCATATTTGCTTTATCAACTAAAAAAAAACAATCCAAAATTTTTATATAATTCAAAAGTAATATTTACTAATACTGGTAAAGAAATGGAGCAGACACTTGATTTTGTTCAGGAGTGTTCTGAAAGATGGAATATTAATGTTGTTTGGTTAGAGTATGATATAATCAATGACAAAAACTTATTTAAAGAAGTATCTCACAACTCTGCATCAAGAAATGGTGAGCCTTTTGAAAAAATTATAAAAAAATATGGCAGACTACCTAATGCTTTGCAGAGGTTTTGTACCGGAATTTTAAAAGTACAAACTGCTGCTAAATATTTAAAATCTTTAGGTTGGAAAAAATGGTCTAACTATTTAGGTATTCGTTTTGATGAAAAGCATAGAGAAAAAAAAGATTTAATAAATGGTTGGTATTATGGAAAATATCCTTTGATTGAAAATAAGGTAACTCTTAACCAAATAGATTTATTTTGGAAAAAACAAAATTTTAATCTTAATTTACCTACTGTAAAAGGTAAAAGTGTCAAAGGTAATTGTGATTGTTGTTTTTTAAAATCAGAACATTTATTAGCTATGATGGCTAGAGAACATCCTGATAAAATGGAATGGTGGATTAAAATGGAAGAAATGACTAAAAAGCAATTTAACAGAGATAGAAACCTAAAAAAATTTCAAAACTTTGTAGATGTTCAACAAGATTGGGTTTTTGATCAACAAGGATATTTTTGTCAAGCTGATGGGGGAGAGTGTACTGATTAACTCTCCTCAATCATATCTGCCATTCTTTCATAGTCATCAGGCGATTGCGCCCTATCCATATCAGCAAAAGTATAATGATGCTTGGCAGTATTTGACCTTTTAGAGTGTCCCATACGATATTTATTAGTGGTTGGTGGTACTTGTAATCTTTCATCCATAGTTGTTGAAAATGCTTTTCTAAAAGCACCAAGACCTCTTCCATCCCTATCTTTTGGATCTGCCTTATATGATACTCCACTTACCTTGCAATAATGCTTTATTTGCTTTCTCCAAGCATCTTGATCGCCATGTAAGCCTCTAGCAGAGGGGAAAACAAAAACATTTGAGTTACAGACCATTTTCCAATCTTGCAGCACTCCTGATAGCTTAGAGCAAAGTGGAATAGTTCTTTCTCTAAATTTAGTCTTTGTAGGTAGTAACTCACCTCTATGAGCAGTTCTCAGGACTTTCAAAGTTCTTTTATAAAAATCTATATCTTTCCATTGTAGACCTGCTAATTCATTAGCTGCCATACCAGTCAATGCAGAAGTCCAAAACAAACTAAAATATAAAGGACTATCTTCCTTAGCTGATTGTATTAGCTTATTGATCTCCTCTAAAGTAAAATCAACTCTTTCCTGAGATGATCCTCTAATAATATCTCTTTCTGATCTGCTACAAGGATTGTGATCAATCCAGTTCATTGAGATAGCATATTTAAATAAAAGATTTAGGGTGCTTAAAATTGCCCTTCTCGTTTTACCTGATAGATTTTGCTTTTTCATGTGATCATTAAAGAAGTTTATGCGCCCTGCATTTATGGTTGCAAGGTTTGTATCCTCATCAAAAAACTTTGCTATATGAAGTCTTAAATGTCTCTCATCATTCTGATAATGCCTTCTGCTAATACCATCCATGACTCCAATCATGGTTGATCTGTAAATCAAAAACATTTTATGGCAACTAGCAAAAGAGGTTGCTTTTGATGCTCCACCATTTTGAGCAATCATGTCTCTTACTTGTTTGACTTTTTGTTCAACCTTTTCTTTTTCAACTGATGTAAAACGAAATTCTTTGCCATCTAATTTGTAATAGATAAGCCATGTTTTAAATGGCTTACCTCTTCTCATTGTTGTTATTTTTTTTGGTTTTGACGGTTCTCTGTTATTCATTTTCTGAGTCCTTAATAATTATATCTTTATCATAATCATTAAAGTAATCTTCAATAAAACTTTTGACATCAATTTCAAGTTGCATAAGATCATGGAACAAACTATCTTCTATGGATGTATCTTTATCAATAGCACCCATTTTAAGTTTTACTTCATGCAACTTCTGAACATCTAAATCAATGTAAAGAGTGAAATTTTGTCGGTGAAATTTTGGGTTTGTTATTTTCATTTTGCCTCTCCTTAATTTGATTGATGTGTAGAAAAGTGAAGATCATCTTGATACTCTTGCAAAGTCCCTTTTTGATCTTGATCCTGCTTCATAAAATCTTTACCGAAAGCGAAAGAACAAATTTGATCTCTTATTTCTCTAGGTTGTTTTGAAATTTTGCCTTCTTTTATAATTTTAATCATTTCTTTTTGTGTAAGTTTATTCATTTTGCCTCTCCTTTGTTTAGCTATAAAATATAACTATTAGTTATATATATTATCTAATATAACTATTATTACCTAATATGCAAGTAATATTACAAAATAATCCTGACGAATGTTAGCTATAGGTTTAGCTATAAAAGTAGAATATTTTGTAAAAAGACAATAAAAAAACCACCTGAAATAATCAAGTGGCTTTGTGTAAGTGATTGATATTGTTAGTGAAATCTCAAATATTTTGGTTGCGGGGGTAGGATTTGAACCTACGACCTTCAGGTTATGAGCCTGACGAGCTACCAGACTGCTCCACCCCGCGACATAAACTCAACTTGTTTCTAATAATGTGATATGTCAAGTAAAATTTATAAATTAGATAAAACAATACAATAATTTAAGTATGATCTTATAATGTTAGGTCTTAAGTGTTTACAAAAATAATTTAAATATCAAATTAGAAAAATTTTATATATAATCACATATATATAATTAGCACTTACATAAATAAATGATAAAAAAAAAGGAAAAAATTCTAAGTCACGAACAATATTCTAAATTAGTAAGTAAAAATAAATTTCCATCCAATCCAACTGTTCCTCGTGGCACATCATTTAGAAATCAGAATGGTGTAATAAAAAATATATTATTCCAACAATTTTCATCAGTAGCTATTATAGAGTCTAAAGCTGGTTCAGTAAGGGCCAATCACTATCATTTAACCGATTGGCATTATGCATATATCCTTGAGGGCAGTATTGATTATTTTTGGAGGCCTGCTGGAAGCGTAGATAAGCCACAAAAAAAAAGATACAAGAAAGATACAATGTTTTTCACCCCACCTTTGATAGAGCATGCAATGTTTTTTCCAATCAAAACTACTTTTCTCACTTTTGCAAAAAATATTCGGAAGCACAAAAATCACGAGAAAGATTTAATCAGAGTAAGTCTTATTAAATCAAAATGGGATAAATTAAGTAAAGATTATTTTGTTGAATATATAAAATAATTTAATAATGAAGTTCAAAATTAGAACAGACTGTTCACTATGTAGTTCTCAAAATCTTCAGCAGGTACTAGAACTTCCTAAAACTCCATTAGCTAATGAACTAATCCTTAAAAAGAAAACACAAGATCATTACCCTCTATCATTACTCTTATGTATATCATGTGGTCACTTACAATTAAAAGAGATTATTCCTCCAAATCGTTTGTTTAGAAAATATTTATATGTATCTGGAACATCTTCTGTGTTTATTAAGCATTTTGAAAATGCTGCATCTCATATAGTAAAAAAAACAAATATTGATAAAAAAGATTTAATTATTGAAATAGGTTCAAATGATGGAACTCTCTTAAAAAAATTTCAATATTTAGGCTTTAACAATACTTTAGGAGTTGACCCAGCAAATAAAATTGCAAATATTGCAAATAAAAATGGTGTCGAAACTATACCTGAATTTTTTAATGAAAGTGTGAGTAATAAAATATTGTCAAGTAAGGGAAAAGCTAGGGTTATTCTGGCAAATAATGTTTTTGCTCATTCAAGTGATTTAATTGGCATTACAAACGCGATATACAGTTTACTTGATGAAAAAGGCTATTTTATCTTTGAAGTTTCTTATTTGCTAGATGTAATCGAAAAATTACTATTTGACACAATCTATCATGAACATTTATCTTATCATGCATTAAAACCACTGGTGCCCTTTTTTAAAAAAAATGGCCTTCATCTTTTTGATGTTGAAAGAATAAATACTCATGGTGGATCAATAAGATGCTATGTTTCAAAAAATAAAAGAAATAAGAGTGCTAGACTTAACAAGTTATTAAAAATTGAAGAAACTAAAAAATTATTTTCATTAAAAATATATAAAGAATTTTCTAAGAGAATTCAAAAGCATGGCAATGAACTTAAGAATAAAATATCTTATTTAAAAAAAGAGAATAAAAGGATATGTGGTTTTGGTGCACCAGCCAAACTCACAACACTTATGTATACTTTTAACCTTAGGGGATCAGACTTTGAATTTATAATAGATGATAGTAAATATAAGCAAGGTTTATTGACCCCAGGGTTACATATTCCAATTGTCTCGTCCAATAAATTATATGAAGATGATATCGAGGTTTGTGTAGTATTTGCCTGGAATTTTTTTAAATCAATTATTAAAAGTCATAGCAAATGGAAAATAAATGGTAAATTATTTATAAATCCTCTAAAAAGTAATTAATAATTCAAAAAAGCATGTCATTACTATTGAATAGCGATCTTGAGGAAATTATTATCGGTCTCAAAAGAGAAATAAATAAATTTAGTGGGAAAAATATACTTATTACTGGAGCGAGAGGTTTTTTAGGAAGATATTTTATAGACTTATTTTCTCTTCTTAATGAAAAGTACCTAAGTAGTAAAATTAATATTGTTGGCATAGATAACTTCATTACGGCTGGAGATTTTGGTAAAGAAATACAAGACGAGACTAGATATAAATTTATAAAACATAATATTATTCATCCGATTAAATTATCATATTCATTTGATTTTATTATTCATGCTGCTGGGATTGCAAGTCCATATTATTATAAAAAATGGCCCTTAGATGCGCTGGACGTCTCAACAGTAGGACTAAGGAATGTTTTGGAGCTTGCAGAAAAGCATACTAGAATTATTTTTTTTTCGTCGAGTGAAATTTATGGAAATCCTAATTCTGAAAACATCCCAACTAAAGAAACATATAATGGTAATGTCAGTTGTCTTGGGCCAAGAGCATGCTATGACGAAAGTAAACGAATGGGTGAGACATTGATTCAGATTTATAACGAAAAATATAATGTTAATGCTTCAATAATTAGACCCTTTAACGTTTATGGGCCTGGCATGCAAAAATATGATTATCGAGTTTTACCAAATTTTGCTTCAAAAATTTTTACAGGTGACTCACTTAAAATTTATGGAGATGGGAGCCAAACCAGAACATTTTGCTATGTAACTGATGCAATTATTGGATTTTTGAAGGTATTAATTGAGGGCAAAGCAGCTGAACCTTATAATATAGGAAACCCAACACCAGAAGTTTCAATGCTAGATTTAATGAAGATAATTGAAAAAATATTGCCAGAACATAAATTTAAATTTGAAATTACTGATTATCCAGAGAGTTATCCTGCAGATGAACCCATGAGAAGATGCCCAGATATTTCTAAGGTTCAGGAAAACCTTGATTTTCATCCAAGTATTAGCTTAGAGGAAGGATTAAAACGTTTTTTTAAGTGGGCAAAGCAAAATTATTGAAAATGTTTCGAATTGCGATTATTGGAGTTGGCAAGTGGGGAATGAATTACGTATCCACAGTCGAAAAAAGTTTATACAAAGAAGTTGAAATAGTAGCTATTTCAAGATTAAGTAAAAAAAAAAATCTATTTTTCACTTCACTAAATGGCAATAAATATAA
>CENW01136198.1_pt1 | contig 40841 bp, 45 predicted proteins | sample 530241 | NCBI WGS metagenome assembly CENW01 (sample SAMEA2619818, study PRJEB7988) | marine metagenome | isolation source: saline water (ENVO:00002010), including | reverse complement strand
GCTGTTAACCACCAGGTCGGGGGTTCGAGTCCCTCCTCCGGAGCAAACAGGAATGGCTGCAGCTCTATGCTGCGGTCTTTCCTGTTGAAGTAATTAAAAAGTTATGAATTGACTTAGCATACAAAGTTTGAATAAGTTGATTAAACAATAAATATTGAGAAATAATGAATAATCGCGGAGAAGAAAGAAGATCTACTGAAAGACGAATGATAACCGATCGTCGTCAAAACAACATTCCTGTAGAAATAGATCGCCGATCTGGTGGTGATCGTAGAAGCGATACCGAGCGGAGATCTAATTTAGAGAGAAGACAGTCACAATAATGCCATCAAAATTCCACAAAGTAATTTCACTGTTTTTAAGTGCATGGCTTTGCCTCTTTGTTTTTCTTTCTGCTGCACACGTTGATCATTCACATGAATTATTACCTGTTGAGCAATCAATGTGCGATGAAGATTGTAACAAAAAAGAACATCGTACTGAAGGTGAATCTTGCGACTGGTTTATTGCACAAAGAATCATTTCAAATGATGAAATTCAATTAAACAGTTATTACTTCAATCTTAATTTATTCTCAATTGTAATTCCGCATGAAACGCACCATGTTTGTGCGAACTTTTCGAGAGAGACCTACTCCACTCGCGCCCCACCAATCTTACCACTTTAATAAAAATCTTTCAGCAGTTGATAGCTGATAAAAAAACACACTTACTTACTCAATTATTAATTTAAATAAAATAAAAGGAGCTATAATGTCAAATATTGATATTAGCACTTCACGTAATTATTTGTACACCCTTTTAGCGGGATTTGTACTTTTATTTGCAGTTAGTTGCGAAGATAATAATGATGATGATGAGGGCCACACCGATGCGGATGGTTTTGTTCTTGAAACTGAAGATGGTGTCGAGGCTTATAGGGAGCTCAAAGGAGCCGTAACCGGATCTATTGAACTAGCAGTGGGTGATACCCTGCATTTTATGGTTCATTTTCTAGATGCAGCTGGAAATGAGATTGAACATGAAGAAGAAGGTCACGACGACCATGGTGATGAAGAAGACGGCGTAAGAGTCCTTGGCTTCAATGCGGCTATTGCCAAAGTTGCTATGGTTGAGCATGAAGAAGAGGGCGACGATCATGCAGGGCATGATCATGGCGATGAACATGAAGACAAAGTCTTGGAAGTTGTTGGAGTTTCTAAGGGGTCAACAGATTTTGTGCTTCAACTGATGCACGGAGATCATGCTGACTACACTTCAACAAACAATGTCCCCGTTGTTGTCAAGTAAACGCATTAGCAAACAGTGTTCTTGTGGTTGTAAAGTCAATCGCGCGATCATTGTTGTAACTTCGGCTTTGAGCATGCTTTTTGCTCAAAGCCGTTCGGTTACTGGTTTTGTTTATGATGGCAACCAGAAATCTCCACTTCAAAGCGTAAATATATTGGTAGTTGGAGAATACCAAGGAGCTGTCTCAAAAGAAGATGGCTCTTTTGAAATTCAAAATATTACTGATGAATCTTTTGATTTATCTTTCTCACTAATTGGATATCGAGATACAACACTTTTTATAACTTCCAATGAGACGAACATTGACCTAGGCATTACCTATCTTAATGTAGAAATTTTACACTTCAACGAGATATCTGTTGGCGCTCATCCTGAGCTTGAAGCTTCAAAAACCATATCGACCATTTCTCTGTCTGGATCGGAAATGCATGAAAAAATGAAAGGAACATTGGCGGCTACGCTTTCTGATGAAATGGGAGTGGAGGTCGGTTCTATGGGCCAAGCTACCGCAAGACCTGTTCTCAGAGGATATTCAGGTGATCGTTTTTTGTTAACCGATGGCGGTTTAAAGCTGGGAGATTTATCTCAAACCTCTGCAGACCATGCCGTAAGTATGGACATGACAACCGCTCAAGGTATTGAAATCATTCGAGGTGCTAGATCTTTAATATATGGTTCAAACGCAATTGCTGGTGTTATTGACATAGATAAAAATTCAATGCCCGAGGTTAGGTTTGACCATTCGCATTTTCACGGAATTATTGGGGCAGAGTCTGGAAACAAAAGTACGTTTACCAACGCGGTGTATCATTTACCATTTCGAAACAATCAATTAAGATTTTCGGTTTTAAACCGATCCGCTGGAGATCAAATGACTCCGGTGGGTGTTTTGAAGAATACATCGGTGAACAATAATGAATTTTTCACAGGAATTTCAAATTATGGAGACAAAGGTAGAGCCAGTGCTTCGGTTGAGTTTCTATCCATGAATTATGGTATACCTGGAAGTCCAGAGGGTCACATAAGTGGTGTTGACCTTGAAATGCAGAAAATCACTCAGAAGCTACTTTTGCATCGAGATATTCAGTTGTTTGACAAATATAATATTTTCGACCTTGAACAGAGATTCGTTGCTTACGAACATAAAGAATTCGAATCAAATAATTCCTATGCAGCCGTTAGACTTAGACAACAAATTTTTTCTCTTCAAGGCAAGCTTTCTGGGCCTGGAAGAGTTTTAGGTTCTTTGTTTCAATATAGAAAATTTAGCGCAGGAGGGTTCTATTGGACTCCCAACACTGACGAAATCAATCTTGCCTTATTTTCGTTTAGAGAAATAGATCTAAGAAATTTCTCAGTACAAAATTCGTTTCGATATGAAATGCTTTCAGTGCATCCTATTATTTCTGAAGTTCTTTTTTCAAACTTTGATAAATCCTTAGTTAAAGATAGGACGTTTCATCTAGGTTCGGCCATGATCACCTTACTTAAAGATTGGAATTTTTGGACACTTTCAACGAGCGCCATGTATACCCAACGCGCCCCTGGTATTGAAGATTTATTTTCTGATGGACCCCATCTTGGTAGTTACTCTTACGAAATTGGTCAACCAAATCTTGATTTAGAATCAACTTTAGGATTTGAACTATCCACTAAATACGAAAAAAATAAATTTTCTTCAACACTAACCGCGTTCAATAACTATAGCCCTAACTATCATTTATTTTCAAAAATTGGTGACGGATATGTTCCAGGGTCAGATTGGATTGAATGGGGAAGTGGATCTACGGGATGGCTATATAAATATAAAATGAAGGGTGTTGAGGCCAACATATCTGGTTTAGAGTTCGATGCTTCTTACAAACTAAATAACACAACCTTTAGCGTTGATTATTCTACGGTAATTGGAGAAAATATTTCAAGCTCAACACCATTGCCTTATATGCCCGCATCAAAAGCAAGAGGAAGGTTGTCTTTTTCAGGGAAAAATAACTTATCGTACACATTGCAGTTGGTTAAAGGGTTCGATCAGAAACGATTGGGTGAATTTGAAGAACAAACCGATGGATATACTTGCATAGACCTTTACGGAAGCTACAGTCTAAATAGAAAGAATGGTTCTCATAAACTAATTTTCCAAATTGATAATATCTTTGATCAAACCTATTACAATCACTTGTCCAGAATAAAATCAATCATGCCTGAGACTGGAAGAAGTTTTACACTCCAATATCGATTCTTGTTTTAATTAGCTTTCCTTAAAAGTATCTATCTCAAGACCTTTAATTAAGGTTATAATTCTGTATATTTGTATATGAAAAAAATCGTCATTTTTGCACTTTGCTCTGCTTTCCAACTTTTAGCTCAAGACAAAATAAATCCAGCGGAGGGAATTTTTATGGATAAAGTTGAAAAAACTGATAAGGAGTGGCAGGCTTGTCTTACTCCAGCCGAATACCAAATTCTGAGGGAAAAAGGTACGGAAAGAGCCTTTACAGGTAAGTATTATAAGCATAAGGAGGTTGGCACATATGTATGTGCTGGATGCGAAAACGAACTATTTAGCTCAAAAACTAAATACGATTCTGGCTCGGGCTGGCCTGCTTTTTACGATGCTCTTGATAAGACTAAGGTCAATACAAAAATGGATTATAGTTTTGGTATGAAGCGAATTGAGGTTACTTGCGGAAAATGCGATTCTCACCTGGGTCATGTTTTCGAGGATGGACCTCGTCCAACTGGATTGCGATATTGTATCAATTCATTAGCATTGGACTTTGTAGCAAAGGATAAAAAATAAAAGGAGTTTTGAATGGAATTGTTTTATTTCACTGTAGGATGGGTGGTTTCTCTTGCAGGTTTTTACGCGATCCATAAGTTGCTGATAGTTGCAGATAAACAGGAGAAGCAATCATTTTAAATGTAAAACGATGAAAGAAATTCTTATCTATAGTACAAACTGGTGCAGCTATTGCGATCTCGCAAAGCGATTTTTAGATAAAAAAGGTTGGAAATATAAAGAGATAAATATCGAAGAGCTGGGCTGGGATCGATCCAAACTTCTTGAAGTTGGTAAAGCCACTACTGTACCTCAAATCGTCATAGATGGTGAACCCATAGGTGGATATGACGATTTAATCAAACTTTATAATGTATAAATGGCAACGCAAGAAAATCGATTTTCATCTAGATTTACTTTTCTCCTAAGCGCGCTCGGTATTGCTGTTGGAACTGGAAACATATGGAGATTTCCTAGAATTGTAGCTTCAAATGCGGGCGATGACGGAGCTGGAGCATTTCTTGTAGCCTGGATTACTTTTTTATTTCTTTGGAGTATTCCGCTTATTATTGTTGAATATATCATGGGCAGACAATCTCGAATGGGAACCATTGGTGCCTTCAGAAATTTTATGGGCAAACCCTTCGCATTTTTAGGCGGCTTTGTAGGATTTGTATCAACTGCTATCGCCTTTTTTTATTCTGTGATTGTAGGCTGGAATATATACTATTTCGGAGCACTTACTTTTGGGGGTCTTCCGCAAGACAGTGAAGCATCCCTGGTTTTATGGAATTCTTTTCAGAATAGCTCGTTTCCAATATTCTTTCACGCAATTGCGATGTCTGTAGGAGGATTGGCTATTTACAAAGGAGTTTCATCCATTGAAAGAGTAAACAAAATCTTAATTCCAGTTTTGTTGGGAATCGTAGTTATTTCTGTTTTAAGAGCAGTGACTTTACCAGGATCAATGGATGGCATTACGTACTTGTTTACTCCTGATTGGAGCCAGTTGAAGCGTCCAGGGATCTGGGTTGACGCATTGGCACAAAACGCATTCGATACGGGTGCAGGTTTTGGACTCTTCTTGACGTATGCGATTTATATCAGAAAACGTTACGGGGTTGTCAAAAATGCGTTCACCACTGCTCTTGGAAATAATTTAGTATCCTTAATGGCGGCTATAATGATTTTTAGCACCGTGTTTTCTATTTTAGGTAATGAAATGGATATGTCTCAATCTGAAATTTTAGAGATCATGAAAACATCTGGTCCAGCTGCTACGGGACTCACTTTTATTTGGATGCCGCAGCTGTTTGCTAAGATGGCACTTGGGAAGCCCCTCGCCATTTTGTTTTTTCTGGGTTTGAGCTTTGCAGGTTTCTCATCTTTAATTTCAATGTTAGAATTAGCCGTACGAAACTTGATCGATTTTGGTGTGCAACGCTCGACCGCCGTCTTTTGGATTGTTGCTGCGTCTTTCGTTTTGGGAATTCCCTCAGCAATGAGCCTTGAAATTTTAGGTGATCAAGATTTTGTGTGGAGTGTTGGATTAATTATTTCAGGAGTTCTTATGGCCATTGCAGCACTAAAGTACGGTTTGTCCCGAATGATCTCCGAAATAACAGCAGAAAGCGAGGGAGATTGGCCTTTCCCTGTTTGGTGGTCAATCACAGTAAAATTTGTTGCGCCTTTCATCGGCATTGCTCTTGTAAGCTGGTGGATGATTGAAAGCCCAAGTTTCTTTTTTACCTGTCTTGTCCAGTGGGGTACCGTCATTCTAATCTTTTTCTTGATAAATGGATATATTAACAACAAAATATCTCAAAAACTCGGCTCCTGACTAATAAAGGCGCATTGCATTTGGGGTGAAAAAGCAGCTTAATTCAATCTTATAAACATTGACATCGTATGAATAAAACAATTACAATAATAGGCTCTGGTTTAGCAGGAATGTCATCAGCGGCTTATCTTGCAAAACAGGGCCATAGGGTTCGCATTTTAGAAAAAAATTCTACCTATGGCGGTAGGTTGCAAACTTTTTCGGAAAAGGGCTATACCTTTGATTCTGGACCTAGCTGGTACTGGATGCCGGACCTTTTTGATTCTTTTTTTTCAGACTTCGATAAAAAAACTAGTGATTATTATTCATTAAAAAGATTGGATCCAGGGTACAGAATTTTTTTCAATAAAGATGAGCACTTTGATGTTGTTGAGGATTATGAAAAACTCAAAAAAGAATTGAATCAAATCGAAAGCGGCGCAGCTGAATCTTTGGATAAATTTTTAAATGATGCGAAAAAAAAATACGAAATAGCCGTTGACAAATTTATTTATAAGCCTAGTTTGTCCCCAACAGAATTCATTCGATTTGACCTCATTAGGCACCTTGGCAGGCTAAGCATCTTCAAGCCCATAAGTAAGCACATTCGTGAATATTTTAAGGATGATAGAATAATTAAAATGCTCGAATTTCCCAGCTTGCTTTTAGGTGCTAAGCCATCAGCCACTCCGGCTTTGTACAGTATTATGAATTATGCTGATATTTCACTGGGAACGTGGTACCCTAGCGGAGGAATCAGATCGATTGCTACTGCCTTGTATGATTTAGCGCTCGAGCATGGGGTAGAGTTTGAGTTTAATCAGAACATAGAAACCATTCGTATTGAAAATAACAAAGCTACAGAGGTTATCTCATCTAAAAATAAATTTTCCACTGATATAGTAATTGCCAATGCTGACTACGAGCATGTTGATAGAGTAATGTTAGAAGAGAAATACCGCAACTATTCAAAAAATTATTGGAAAAAAAGAACAATTTCACCCAGCGCGCTCTTATTTTATCTTGGTATTAATAAACAAATTGATCTCCCGCATCATTGTCTTTTCTTCGATACGAGTTTCAAAAAGCACGTTGAGGATATATACGATGATCCTCGTTGGCCGGGCGCTCCATTGTTTTATACCTCTTGCACATCAAAGTCAGACCCTAACGTAGCTCCAGAGGGTTGTGAAGCTTTGTTTGTTTTGATACCAGTTGCTCCTGGTTTAAAAGAAAAAACCGTTTCCAGAGAATCGTATCTTGATCAAGTCGTTGCTAGAATTCATGATATAACAGGCGAGAATATTAAGGAAAATATTGTCGTGAATAAATCCTATGCTCATGAAGAATTTATTTTGGATTTTAATTCATATAAGGGAAATGCTTATGGATTAGCTAATACTCTTTTTCAAACTGCATTCTTCAAGCCCAAAATACGAAATAGGAAAGTAAAAAATCTCTATTACACAGGTCAGCTCACTGTTCCTGGTCCGGGTATGCCGCCCGCTTTGGTTTCAGGAAAGATTGTAGCAGAGCAAATTCTCAAGGATCACAATTGAACAATATTGAGCGCTACGAAAAAGCTAGTCTTTTATCATCCGAGATTGTAACCAAAAGTTTTAGTACTTCATTTTCTTTGGGCATACTTTGCCTTGGAAAAGAAGTAAGAAAACCTATCTACGGAATATATGGTTTTGTTAGGGTTGCTGATGAAATAGTAGATACTTTTTTTGGGGTTGACCAACAAAGAGCTTTAGATGATTTTGAGCTGGCAACGTATCAGGCAATTAAAGATAGATACTCATCAAATATTATTTTACATGCATTTCAATTTGTAGTGAATACCTACTCTATCGAAAACCATCTAATTGAATCTTTTTTTTCAAGCATGAGATCTGATTTAAGCAAAAAAAAACATAGCTCCGAAACTTATGATGAATATGTTTATGGTTCAGCAGAAGTAGTTGGATTAATGTGCTTACGCGTCTTTACAAAAAATGATCAAAAACTGTACGAAAGTTTAGTAAAGCCTGCAAAAAAATTAGGTTCTGCATTTCAGAAGGTTAATTTTTTTAGAGATATTAAAGAAGATTTTTTCGAGAAGGGACGAACATATTTTCCTGGTTTTGAAATTGAAAAAAACTTAAATGACGTTCAAAAGTCTAATATTGAAGAAGAAATTAGCAACGAATTTGAAGAAGCTTTAAAAGGAATTTATAAACTCCCACTTACATCGAGGTTTGGTGTCTTGCTAGCTTGCAGGTACTATAAAAAACTTTTTAAACAGCTCAAATCAACGCCAGTTGAAAAACTATTTTCCAAAAGAATTCGAGTGAATAATTTTATAAAAGCTATGCTAGTTCCGTCGACTTTTGTTCTTTCAATCTTCAAAAGAAGTTACTAAAAGAAAAAATTTTAATTAATTATATATGTAAAATAGCTCATAACGCTCATATATGTTGTTTAATTTCTCGAATCATATTAATTTTTTAAATCAAATGAAAATGTTTCAACAGTTTTGTAAGTTCTTAGATAAATTTTATTACTAAACAAAAAAGGAGAAGGTAATGGTAAATATGTTTTTAGCATCCAGTCTTCAGAGCGGTGATCCTGTAGGTTTTACATTTTTTCTCGGCTCTGTAGCTATGCTTGCAGCAACGGTATTTTTCTTTGTAGAAAGATCAAATGTTAGTGATGAATGGAAACTGTCAATGACTGTTTCTGGATTGATTACTCTCATTGCTGCAGTTCATTATTACTACATGAGAGATGTATGGGTGAGTTCATACACCAGCCCTACGGAATTCAGATACATTGATTGGATTTTAACTGTACCATTGATGTGTGTTGAGTTTTATTTGCTAACCAAAACTGGATTAAGCAAGATGATTACAGCCTCAGTTGTTATGCTAGTAACAGGTTACTTTGGTGAAGCATCTGTATTATCAGTATTTGGCTCTGCTAGTCCTGCAGTTTGGGGATTAATCAGTGGTCTTGCTTACTTCTACATTGTAAATGAAGTATACCAAGGCGATGTAGCAAAAGCAGCTAAAAAAGCAGGTAAGAAGATTGAAAATGCGAACACATTGTTGCTAAGATTCGTTGTCATTGGTTGGGGTATATACCCACTAGGATACCTTATTGGAACTGCTGACGGTCAATGGTATTCCTTTATGGCTGATCTTGTAAGTACTGATGCAAGAGACTTGATCTACAACGTTGGTGACGCAATCAACAAAATTGGATTTGGTTTAGTTGTTTGGGCAGCAGCTAAAGATAGTTAACCAATAATTCAATTCTTATATGAATGATCAACTATCCAAAATCGATCATTTAGCAGTTATTGTTGATGATATTGACCAATCCGTTCAATATTATACTAAAAAATTTAACTGCGATGTAAAATATAAGGATGACTCTTGGGCCATGTTAAAATTTGAGAACATCAATTTGGCATTGGTTGTAGAAGATGAACATCCGAATCACTTTGCGATAGTTGATCATTCATTGTCCTCAAACAAAGATATAAAATTTCACCGCGATGGTATTGGATACGTTTACACCAACGATCCTAGTGGAAATTATATCGAACTTCTAGATCAAGAGTCTTAACTAAAATATCTTCAACACTTCTGCTGTCTTTACAGCGCTACGCACTATTTTATATTTTCATTGAATAAGTTATTCGTATTTCCACATCCAATTCTAATAATTAATATTATAACGACTACAAAAAGCTCATAACGCTCATTTTTTACTTGCCATGATAAAAAAGTGTTAATAGATTAGTGTATGTCTCAAGTAAACATTAACAAAGATAAAACATACTGCATTGTTTCGGCCTTTGCCTATGATATTGATGATTTCGTTCAGACAATTCAAAGTTTAATTGATGAGGGTTGGAAAGCTTCAGGTGGTATCAGTGCATCAAATAGTATGCTCTACCAATCGATGACCAATGATGAAAAATAGAAATTTTGTCATCATCGGTGCGAGCGGGGGAATTGGCACTCAATTGGTTGCGGACTTAAACGATATTCATTGTAACCTACTCCTTGGTTATCATAATGAAATACCTAATATCGATTATCCTATTGTTAGGTCCGCACCAGTTGAGTGCCAGTCATTTGAAAGTGTAATGTCATTCATTGAAGATTGTAAAAACGAAGTTGAACACATCGATGGAATAGTAAGTCTGCCTGGATCCATACTTTTAAAACCACCTCATTTTATATCAGAAGACGATTTTAATAATGTAATAAATGTTAATCTTAAGTCCGCATTCGGAGTGGTTCGAGCCGCTGGTAAGTTGCTTGAAAATTGCTCAATAGTATGTCTATCTACAGCTGTGACTGCTCTTGGACTTGCCAACCATGAGATGATAGTGGCAGCAAAAGCTGGAATAGAATCAATGGTAAAATCAGCATCAATTACATATTCATCAAAATCTTTACGATTCAATGCAGTTGCTCCAGGCTTAGTTGATACTCCACTATCTGAACGCATTACTAAAAATCCCAAAGCACTTGAAATTAGTCTTAAAATGCACAGCATTGGTAGAGTTGGAACCGCAAAAGACATAAGTTCAATGATAATGTTTTTACTTAATCCTGATAACAACTGGATAACTGGTCAAACATTTCGAGTGGATGGTGGACTCTCCTCAACTAAAACACCTTAATTTAAACTTACCTTACAAAACTTGCCCCGTTTGTGGAAGGCCCTTTTCTTGGAGAAAGAAATGGAGGTTCAGCTGGAATGAGGTGAGATTCTGCAGTGAAAAGTGCAGAAGAAATAAAAATAAATGAATGCTTCAATAATTTTCCCAAATCAGCTGTTTTACCCCAATCCGGTTCTTTCCAAAAAAAGACCAACCTTTTTAATATGCGATCCTCTGTTTTTTGGGGATAATAAATATTCGTTAAATTTTCATAAACAAAAACTCCTGCTTCATCTTCTGTCAATATCAGAGTATAAAAAAGAGCTTATAAAACACGGATATGATGTATCGATCATTGAAGATTTGGATTCAAACAAAGATTACTTCACAGATTTATTTTCAAAAAAAAATATTGGCCATTTACATTTTATCGATCCCAACGATTTTGAATTAGAAAAGAGATTGAATCAATCAATCAAAAATTGTGACTTAGATTATACCATATATGATAGTCCTGGCTTTATCAATTCTCAAAGTGAGATCGAATCCTATTTTTTCACAAAGAAAAAGCTGTTTATGGCGAGCTTTTACAAAGAACAAAGACGAAAACTTAATATTTTGATGGATAATGAGGGCCAGCCTGTTGGAGGAAAATGGAGTTTTGATGAAGATAACAGAAAGCGTTTGCCGAAAAAAATTGTAATTCCTAAACCAATTGTTCATTCGTTTCCTGATGAAGAAATGAGGAATGCAAAAAAAATAATCACAACTAATTTTAGTTCATCAGTTGGAAGTTTTAAAAACTTTAATTACCCTATTTCTAGATCGCAAGCACTGTCAAGTTTTAGAGATTTTCTTGAAAATCGCGCCTCACTATTTGGTGACTACGAAGATGCCATTTCTCAAAACGAAAAAATAATATTTCATGGAGTGATAACTCCCTATTTGAATATTGGACTTTTGACTCCGATGCAAATTGTAAACGAAATACTAGATTTTTCTACAGACAACAATATACCAATAAACTCACTTGAGGGATTCCTTCGTCAAATCATAGGATGGAGAGAATTTATAAGGGGCGTTTACAAATCCAAAGGAAGCTTTCAGCGCAACAAAAATTATTGGAATTTTACAAAAAAGATTCCAAAATCATTTTACTCTGGAACCACTGGTTTACCCCCAATCGATGATGTTATTAAATCAGTAAACAGCAGCGCATATTGTCATCACATTGAGCGTTTGATGCTTCTTGGTAATATTATGTGTCTACTTGAATACGATCCAGATGAGGTTTACAAGTGGTTTATGGAGATGTTTGTTGACTCGTATGATTGGGTAATGGTTCCAAATGTCTACGGAATGAGCCAGTTTGCTGATGGTGGTATTATGTCCACAAAACCGTACATAAGTGGCAGCAATTATGTTCTTAAAATGAGCAATTATTCAAAAGGGGATTGGAGCGTACAATGGGATGCTCTTTACTGGTCCTTTATAAACAATCACCGTTCGTTTTTTTTAAAAAATCCCCGCATGAGCATGATGGTACGTCTTTATGATAAAAAAACAGATGATATGAAGAAAGAATATGTCAAAAAATTATCAAGGATAGAGCTATAAAAGCTCAAAACGCTCGATTTTAATTGTTTTTTGTAAATTAATTAATTATATTTTTTTATGAAGTATTTAAGTTCAAAAGAGGTTTCAGGTATTTTAGGTGTGAATATTTCTACGCTTAAACGTTGGACCGAAAGCGGAAAACTTGGATGTGAAAAAACCGCTGGTGGCCATCGCAAGTTTACGATGCAGCACGTGCGTGAATATTATAAATCCAATTCAAATGGCACAAAAAGCGACCTACTTAGCCTTGAATCAAAAGAACATAAGCAAGTTTATGGTTTAATCAATAAACAAGATTATAAACAACTTGCAGTTGGACTCTCTGAAGCTAGCTTAGACGCGGATGAATCTACAGTAGATACTATTATAAATGGTCTTTACATGAATGGTACTCCAGTAGCTGATTTGTTTGATTATGTAGTTGACGTTGCGGGCAACATTGTTGAAGATAAGTTAGCAAAAAAACAAATCGTGCATACGGATGCATATTTATCCAGGAAAATTATTACCCGCGCAGTGGACGCATTGAATCGAGACAAACCTAATGGAAATTTTAATGGTAAAAATGCTTTATGTATTAACTTTGAGGACAATCTTCCAGACATAGGAGTTGTTATGTCTGAAGTTCTTATGCGCCATAATGGTTATAATGTCTACAATTCGGGCTCACATGCTGAATTAGGCGAGCTTAGCGATATTATTGTAAAAAGAAATATAGACATTGTCCTGTTTTATTTGTGCAACCTTCAATGCTGCAACGCTGTTGTTGAGGAAAACGTATCTAAGACCGTTAGTCAAATTTATTCCAGCATAAAAATTGCAAAAAATTTAAATATAGAAATTCTTTTTGGCGGAGAAGGTTTATTCCTTCTTGAAGATATCAAGGGTAAAATAGATAATTCTTTTCTTACTTATAACGATTTAAGAAAACTCATATAAAATATTATCGCCTCCGAAGTTGACACTAGACGAGTCAAAAAACTCAATTCAATAAATTACTCATCTGGTCCAGTTGTGTATTGGATGCAAAGAGATAGAAGATCATCAGATAATTGGGCTTTGATTTATGCCCAATCTGTCGCTCTTGAAAAAAAAGTACCCTTGATTGTTCTTTACTCTCTGAATGGTAATTTCCCTGATTCAAACATACGCCAGTATGGATTTATGTTAAAAGGTTTACGGGAAACAATTGAAAGTCTACGAAAAAAAGATATACCTGTTTATGTTGTTAGAGGCGACGCGGTTCAATCTGTGCTAAAGTTCATAAATCAAGAGAAAGCAGGTTTACTTATATCAGATTTTTCGCCGCTAAAAGTTTACAGAAATAGAACATCAACAGTATCAAGATCACTTTCAATCCCAGTTCATATTGTCGATGCACACAATATAATACCAGTATGGTTCACGAGTGATAAACAGGAGTACGCTGCGTACACAATACGCCCAAAAATTTTAAAACAATTAGATGAATTTCTTGTTCCATTTCCTGAAATAATTAAACATCCATTCCGCTCAATGAAAAAACCTGAAAATTTTCAAGCTAAAGACTTTATTGAAGATTTAATCATTGATAAATCTGTTTCTGAAGTTTCCTGGATTGAGCCTGGAGAAACTAAAGCTTTTGAAATGCTTGAATCATTCATAAAACACCGTTTTGAAAAAAGTGATGAATTAAGAAATGATCCAAATCAAAATAAATTATCTAATCTAAGCCCTTATTTGCATTTTGGACATATTTCTGCTCATCGTGTAGCTTTAGTACTAAGCAAGCTAGAAGATTCAACCATGAAAGAATCATTTTTAGAGCAATTAATCGTCAGAAGAGAGTTAGCTGATAATTTTTGTTATTATAACGATTTCTATGACTCTTTTGATGGATTTCCAAAGTGGGCGCAAACCACACTTAACGATCATAGATATGATGAACGAGAATATGTTTACAGTCCAAAACAATTTGAAGATGCTGAAACTCACGATGAATTATGGAATGCCGCTCAAATTCAAATGATTGAAGAAGGTAAAATGCATGGGTTTTTGCGAATGTATTGGGCAAAAAAAATTCTCGAGTGGAGTCCTGATCCTGAAATCGCTTTGCAATTAGCTATAGATTTAAACGATAAATTTGAGTTAGATGGCAGAGATCCGAATGGATACACTGGAATTGCATGGAGTATTGGTGGAGTGCATGATAGACCGTGGTTTGAGAGAGCAATATTTGGAAAGGTGCGTTTTATGAACTTTAATGGGTGCAAAAGAAAATTTAATGTAACTGAATTTATCTATAAATATAACGCTCATAACGCTCACAATTCTTTTTGATTTCATCCACTGTTTAGTTAAGTTCCTTTATGAAAGTTTATGAATTAAATGTTACACATCAAATAGATGCACCTCTAGATAAAGTTTTTGATTTTTTTTCAAAACCTGAAAATCTTTCTGAAATAACTCCAGCCAAACTTGGTTTTAATATTTTAACACCATCTCCAATTAAAATGGAAAAAGGAACTCTTATTGACTACACCATAAAATTAATGGGTATTCCACTACGCTGGAGATCACTCATAACAGATTACGATCCACCCAAAAAATTTGTTGATGAGCAGCTTAAAGGTCCCTACTCCTATTGGCATCATACTCATACCTTTAAAGCGGTTGACAAAGGCGTAGAAATGAATGATGTTGTAAGATATGCCATTCCTATGGGCATCATTGGAAGAATTATGCACTCAATATGGATTAAAAGAGACTTAAATAAAATTTTCAATCATAGAAAGAAAGTAATTGATAACTTGCTGGTTGAAAAAAATAAATAAATGTTATCAAAGGAAATCAGATTATGAAAGTAGCACTATTTGGGGGAACAGGATTTGTTGGCTCTTATATTATTGACGAATTATTAGCCAACAAACATAAACCAAAGCTGCTGGTTCGTGAGGGCTCAGAAAAGAAATTACTTCAAGCAGACAAATGTGAGGTTTTTCAAGGAGATCTGAGTGATGGTGCCGCCGTTAAAAAAACGATTTCTAAAGCAGATGTTGTTATATATAGCATTGGGCTAGTTCGAGAATTTCCACATAGAGGTATTACGTTTCAAGAAACTCAATTCGATGGTGTTAAGCAAACCGTTGATATTGCCTTAGATTGCGGTATAAAAAAATACATACTAGTCAGCGCAAATGGAGCAAAGTTGGATGGAACGAAGTATCAAAGCACTAAATATCTTGCCGAAGAATATCTTAAACATACCAATTTAGATTGGACTATTTTTAGACCCTCTTTGTGTTTTGGAGATCCGAGAGGAGGTGGGAGGCCTGAATTTTGTACACAGCTCAAAAAAGATATGCTCAACCTACCCATTCCATCACCAAATTTTCATACTGGATTAATACCTATGAATGCCGGAAAATTTGCCCTTTCGCCAATCCATATAAAAAATGTAGCTGAATTTGTTGTTAAATCCATCGAAATGACATCTGCTAAAAATAAAACATATCCCCTGGGTGGTGAGGCTTACTATTGGAAGGATCTCGTTCAAACAATGGCGGCTTCTTATGGTAAGAAAAAATGGATGATCCCTGCACCAGCTTTTGGTGTAAAGATGTTGGCTTTTTTCTTTGAAAGATTTGCTTGGTTTCCAATCACTCGTGACCAAGTAACTATGCTTGTTGAAAGCAATGTGTGTGAATCAAAGGAATACTTTGATTCGTTTGACATCGAACCTATTCATTACAACACTGAGACGTTGAGCTACTTGAAAACATACTAGTTTTCTTTGTTATGAAATTAATTGCACTCTTCTCATTTAGTTTATTTGCTTATTCAAGTTTCTCTATCTTTTCCAGCAAACAAAAGATAGAACTTAGAGCTGGTGATAAGGCCCCAATATTTAGCTTGAAAGACCAAAACAATACAGTACATAATCTTACTGATTATCTTGGAAAAAAGGTTGTACTGTATTATTTCCCTAAAGCTGATACACCTGGATGAACGGTTCAAGCATGCGGGTTCCGCGATGACTATGATAAATATCTCAAATCCAATATTGTTGTTTTTGGTATAAGTTATGATTCTCCAAAAGCTCTAAAGAAGTTCAAACAAAAATGGAAACTCCCTTTCAATTTGCTTTCTGATTCAAATAAAATTGTTGCGAAAAAGTATGGTGCAAACACCCCACTATGGACTAAAAGAATAACCTTTGTCATTGATGAAAAAGGTTATATTCAAAAAATTTACAGGAAGATTAATGTTAATACACATGCGGAGAAAATACTAAGTGAAATCAATTAAAAATTATCTTTTTATGATTGCACTTGGAGTTTCAGGATTAAACTCTCAAGAAAATAATTTTCAAGTTTACGGTTTTATTACTGATAGCACATCTGGAGAAGCTTTGATTGGAGCCAATGTTTTTATCAGAGAAACCGGTCAAGGTATGGCTACAGATAACAATGGATATTATGTGCTTTCCGGCATTGCTGCTGATCAAGCTGAGCTGGTTGTATCATACGTTGGATATCAACAATATTATCAAAAGTTAGATTTTGCCTCGTCATCTTCTCAAAAACTAGACGTTTCTCTCAAACCTGAAACCATTGAACTAATGCAGGTAGATGTAACTGCTGAAGAAATTGAAAGGCTTAACCGTATTGAGCCCAGTAGAGTAAACTTGTCACCAAGAATTTTAAAAGCTCAACCCTCTCTTGCTGAGCCAGATATTTTCAGGACTATTCAGTCATTACCCGGTGTTCTAACTACATCAGAGTTTAGTACAGGTTTAGTTATTAGAGGAGGAAATACCGATCAAAATTTGATTTTACTTGATGGAATTACTGTATATAATCCTTCTCATCTTGGTGGTTTGTTTTCAAATTTTATTGTTGACGCGGTCAAAGACGCTGAGCTAATCAAAGGAGGATATAATGCTGAATACGGGGGCCGCCTATCAGCCGTTCTTGATATTAGAAGTCGAGAAGGAAATCGTAACAAGTTTGAGGGTAGTAGCAGCGTCTCACTTTTGACAGCTCAAACTACGCTTGAGGGGCCTTTTCTAAATGGTGCATGGTTGCTTGCAGGAAGGCGAACGTACTTTGATAAAGTTTTACCCTACGTAACTGATAGTTTCGATTTACCGTATTATTTCTATGATTTACAAGGACATGTTTTTACGGACCTTAACGAAAAAGACAGAATTTCATTAAGCTTTTATCGCGGAGTAGATGATTTAGAGTTTCAAGATCTTGATTTAGATTCTGATTGGGGCAATAAAACAATCAGCCTTGCTTACAGGCGAGTATTTAATGAAAAAATTATTGGTAATTTTCTTGCTGCAAACAGTCATTTCTACACACGTTTTGGTTTAGGCGGTGAGGAAGGGATTCAAGAATACAATCCCCTAACAGATCAAACAATATCTGGCGACCTTGCGTACTTTTACAATCAAGACTTAAATGTGTTTTTTGGGGCACAGGCAAAAAGTTTAAATATTAGATACGACTCTAAATTTAATAATGAAATTTTGTTTGATTCTAAAACTACACCTTTTGAAACCGCAGTCTACACTAAAGTCAAATGGAAGCCAAACTCTAAGTTTATTATTGAGCCAGGCCTTAGACTAATTACTTTTTCATCTCACAGCGATGGTATTTACCCTGATCTTAGATTGAGTTCAAAATTTATAATCGATGAAAGTCGTTTTATAAATTTTGCGGTTGGCAATTATCATCAATTTATCTCGACATTTCAGGATGACTTCAATGCCAATATTTTAGATAGTTGGTTTGCAATTGACGAAAAAGGCGATCCGGCGAGGGCAACGCAAGCTGTTATTGGCTATGAACAATACTTCCCGCGAGGACTTAAAGTTCAAGTTGAAGGATATTATAAGGAAATCACAGGAATGCTTACCTACGAAGAATCAAGGGCTACCACAGACGGGAGCTACTTAAGTGAAAGCATTTTAGACCTTCTTACCCAAGCTGATGGTTATGCGTATGGTGCTGAGTTATTCATCCAAAAATCTTCGGGTAAGCTCAGTGGATGGGCTGGATATTCCTGGTCAGTAAGTAGAAAGCAGATGAATGGAAATGAATATTTTACAAATTGGGATAGGTCACACGTAATAAATATTCTTGCTAATTATCAGTCGAGTCCTAAATGGGAATACAATTTTAAGTTCACACTGCAAAGTGGACAAGCCTTTACACCAATTAATGGTTATTTTCTTCAAAACCTTCCAGGGGATTCGCAGCAAAACTATAGGACAATACCTGCAACTCGGAATGGTGGTAGATATCCCTCATATCATCGATTGGATTTAGGCGCCGTTAGACATTTTGAATTTAAGGGAAGAAAGTTTGATCTTTTTATGCAGGTCATTAATGCTTACAATCGTAAAAATGTCTTTACCTACACTTATCCACTGGGTAATACATTTAATGGCATTGATGATGATGGTGACTGGGAACAAAAAAAACACGACAAAAATGGCAACCGAAGACCTGACAAAGGTGAGCCGAATGTTGATGAGGATGACGAAAGCAGGATACAAAGAAAGCCTGTTAGCTTATTTCCCATTATCCCAACTATTGGAATTACCTGGAACTTCTAATGAAGCGCACACCTTTGTTTTTGTTATTTTTTTATGTAGGACTTATATCTTGTGATAATTTTAATGATCCTGAGTCTCCATATGAAGAGAAATATGTAATATTTGGAAATATTTCAGGTAACATGGCCATGATTGATGATACAATATTTGTATCACGTTCAGCGTCCCTTGATGAAAAAATAGACGCAGATGAACTTTGGATTAGCGATGCAGAGGTCACAATTTCTGGAAATGGTTTAAATTATGTGGCCTCTCCTATACCGGATAGACCTGGTAGATATCAAACTCAAAGGTCAGTGATATTTAAATCCGGTGAAACCTATACTTTAACAGTTAAAACTGGTGGGCAAATACTATCCTCAGAAACAACAATTCCCAATTCGCTTGAAATTAATTCAAATACTTTGTTGAAAGAATATACTTGTAATGATGGCACGACTTTACCGATTAAAGAAATCAGAACAAATAACGTTGATATTGATGGAAGCCCAATTTTGACTAGGATAGACACAATAGAGTATAATTATGGAGAATGTTTTACTGGGAGTTTTGCTTCATATCCGATGTTTGCATTGGACTTTGAGATTGATCAGTCCTCAAGATTAGTACGAACATTAACCCTTGGTCTTGATGCTGATATTATGGGTTTAGAGCCTGGTACAAATGATGATTACTTTGATTATAATTGGAACGGAAAACGTGACACAACTTTTATAAATTTAATTTATGACACCAGTTTTGTTAACATTATTTGGAAAGGGCCCTACTTAAGAGATATGAATAATAACCCCTCAAGAGAAAACCCATTTGTTTGGTCCGTTGAACGTGGGCCAATTAGAATGAGTTGGCTCTATTTCAATTATTACGGACTGCAGGAAATTACTGTTCAGGCAACAGACTTAAATTTTTACAACTATCTTCAGGGTGATCCACTTGAAAATAATATTTATACACTACCTGGTTCAAATATTCAAGGAGGATATGGGTTATTCTCTTCCCATACATATGAGAAATTTTATGTTTACCTAAAAAGAGGTAAAAAATACTAAAATCATTTAATACCTACCCCATACTCCCAAACAAGCTTACCGCCAATACGTGCTGTTAAAAAAACAGCAGCAACAATAACAAACAAAATAATCTGTGCTATTTTATCAATTCGTCTGTCCTCCATTTTTTTAAAATAGAGATATAACCAAACAATAAAAAATACAATTGTTGCCCAAGTAATAATATTTCCTATGAGCTGGTGCTGATCAAGCATAGTCATTACTTCCATGGAATTGTCTTTATTGAGTGCTTTTTTATATTCAGCTTGACCAGTTATTGAAGCAAATAGCAACGCAACTGATGACAGTCCAGTAAGCCAAAGACCAACAATTCTACATATCCAATTAGGTCTCAATAAGTGTACAGTCTGAAGAATTAGTGCTGCCACAAGAAAACCAATAGGGAAGTGTACAATAAAGGGATGTAACGGATAGTACATAAATGAGGATTATCTTATTATAATACTAATTAAAGTTGTAGCCCGTAGGGGAATCGAACCCCTGTTGCAGGAATGAAAATCCTGAGTCCTAACCACTAGACGAACGGGCCAACTTCAAATAACGAAAGCAAAATTATAAGACTTATTAGTTAATGACCAAGTGATAATTATTAATTTTTATGAAATATCTAAAATGTCCAGTAATTCACCATTTTGGTGAAGTTCCATTGTAATATCTGCTCCACCAATAAGCTTGCCTTTAACAAAAAGTTGCGGTATTGTTGGCCACCCTGATTGCTCTGACAGCTTTATTCGAATTTCTGGATCTGTCAAAACATTTACATCTTTATAATTAACACCATAATGGTTTAAAATCTGAACCACTTGATTTGAAAATCCACACATCGGCATTTCTTTTGTGCCTTTCATAAAAAGTATAATGGGATTTTCATTAATATCAGATTTGATTTGTTCACTTAAGTCCACGTCATTTACCTCTATTTTTTTCTTTCCATTTTTTTTCTGAAAATGTTTTTATCTCTAATGCATGAATTTCATTGGTCATATGAGCTCCAACGGATTTGTAGACCATCTGATGCTGCTCAATTAGTGATAGACCCTCAAAACTATTACTTATTATAACAGCACTGAAATGATCATTAGTGCCAGTTGTGTCGATCACTTCAGCTGTAGAGTTTGGTATACCACTTTGAATTAATTCTCTTACTTTATCTGCATCCATTTTTATTAACTTTGTACTTACTAATCATTAATTTGAATTAAAATTTAACATTATTGCCAGATTAAATAAATTATAAATAAAACTAACTTTATATAAAAAAAATGAGAATATTTTCTTGGAATGTAAATGGTGTTCGAGCAATAGAAAAAAAAGGATTTTTACAATGGATAGAAGAAGAGGATCCAGATATTGTTTGCATACAAGAAACCAAAGCTAAAATTGATCAACTAGGATCTTCCTTAACTAATGATCATGGTTATCATACATACTGGCATTCAGCTGAACGGCCTGGCTACAGTGGTGTTGCAACATTTTCAAAAAAAGAGCCTTTTTTTGTACAAGAGGGTTTAGGTATAGAGCGTTTTGATAAAGAAGGTAGGGTTTTAATCACTGAACACGAAAATTTTTTACTCTTCAATATTTACTTTCCGAACGGTCAAAAAGATGAAATAAGGTTAAAATATAAATTAGATTTTTATGATTCTCTCTTACCTATAATTAACGAGCATGTTGATAGCGGAACAAACGTTATTGTTACAGGGGATTGGAACACGGCTCATTATCCAATTGATTTAGCTAGACCAAAAGATAATGTAAAAACTTCAGGTTTTATGCCAATTGAACGTGAAAAACTTGATGATTATGTAGCAGCAGGTTGGATAGATACATTTCGCCACTTTCACACAGAGCCAGAAAGGTATACCTGGTGGACCTACAGATTTGGTGCTAGGCAGAGAAATATTGGATGGCGTATTGATTATTTTTTTGTAAATGATGGTTTTATAACTCAATTGGAGGACGCTGATATACATGAAAATGTAATGGGTTCCGACCATTGCCCTGTGTCAATTACGATACAAGATGGTAAAATCTTATAATGAATCAAAAATCCGATTGATAATCTGATCGATATTAACTTTTTCTATTGGTTTTCTTAGACTGCAACTTATTGCAGGCAAGTATTCTACTTTACTGAGATTTTTCGTTTCAATAAATTCAAAGTCTTGTATAAAAAAACCAGACCTCTCAATTTGATTAATATATTGGCTAATTAAGTCTTTATCACCTATCCCTGGGATAGTAATTAATAATCCTTCATCTGATAAAATTTTTTTTAAATGAATAAAGGTTTTTAAATAATTCTTGGAGTAATAAATACTTTGGGTATCTACTAAGCAGTCAAAGTATTTATCCGGATAATCTAAACAGTTCATGTCTTTCAAAAAAAAATCAACATTGTTTATGTTTAATTTCATCTTCATTCTTTTTGCTCTATTAACTGACTCTAAAGAAAAATCAATACCGGTAAATGATGACATAGGAAATTTTAACGCATAATAACTAGTTAAATAACCTGTACTACAACCAATGTCTAAAATTTTTTTGAAACCATGTAAATTTTTTATAACAAAACTACTGCTTGACACATATGAGCCATATCTTTCTGAGAAAATCAAGGATTGAAGCATTTCTGATTTACCAACTGCACTAAAAAATTTTAAATTATCTTTTAAGCTTGATGAGGGGTCAGCTTTTTGACGATGATTAAGAAATTTTAATTCCTTTTTACTTGGTTTGGACCAAGTTGCATAAGCAAAGTTTTCTATTTCATCAAAGTTTTTAAATTGAAAAATTTTAAACGATTTTAAATGTTCTTCAATATTCACTTTGATAAATCTTTTATTTAATCCGCTAAGCTATTTATATCATCTCTTATTAAAATTAAAATAGCAGACTGTGGTACAATGAGGTAGTCATCGTTTTCAATCTTTATTTCAATTGAAGCCTTGTTTAAAAAAAGGGCAATATCTCCAATATCAGCTTGAGTAGGAATGTATTTAATGGAAGAATTGTCATTGTTTGACCAGGGTTCATCAATATTGTCATCTGGATTTCCCAAGGGTATTCCTGGGCCAACTTCAACAATGACACCGCTAAGTATTTCTTGTTTCTCTACAACACTAGGTGGAAGGTAAAGCCCTGCCTTTGATTTTTTTTCACCTTTATCAGGTTTAATTAGAACCCTATCACCCACAACCAAAATCTGTTTATTTTTACTACGCATATTAAAAAATTAGCAATTTTTCAGTTTTGGTTCAAGCTGCAGAAATTCTTGAATATAGTAAAAATAGAGCCGAAATTCGTTACATGGAACTAAAAATAAAGCTAGCAGATTCTGAATTAGACCATAAAAATATCCTTCTTATAAGAAGAGAAGTATTCATTAAGGAGCAACAAATTCCAGTTGAAATTGAAATTGATGAAAATGAAGAAAATTCGACATATATTATTGCATATCTAAATTTTAAAGCTGTAGGTACTGCCCGTTGGAGGCAGTCCGTAAATGGTGTTAAGCTTGAAAGATTTGCGGTTTTAAAGAAGTATAGAAAAAAAGGAATTGGCGCTGCTTTGACAAATTTCATTATTGCTCATATTCCTAAAGAAAAAACTATATACCTTAACAGTCAAAAGCCTGCTATCGGATTTTATGAAAGACTTGGCTTTGTCTCTGTGGGGTCTTTTTTTAAAGAGGCTGACATAGCCCATCAAAAAATGGTGTATCAAAGAAAATCTTTCAAGAAAGCGTAGATTAGACTAATTGTTTTTCTGTTATATTCTTTTCGATAACAGTGCGATAAAATATAAAATACTCAATGCAAAAAATAATTTATAAACGAATGGGCAGTCTAATGTTAGCCTATTGGCCCTATATTTTATTGTCTTCCCTATCAGCGGTAATTTTTGTTTTGCTCAATGGAATGTCTATTTGGCTAACAGCCACACTAATTAATAATATTTTATTAGATTTTGATTCAATTTTACGATCGCAAGCTGAGTGGTCGGCTAAAAACAATTTAACACCAAATGAAGCATTAAAATATTGGACTAATGTTGCTATTTTAAGAGAAACACCCTCAGAATCGTTAAAAGTGTTGTGTTTAACAATTCTTGGAGTCTTTTTCGTAAAGAATATTTTTCTGTATTTAAAGAATATTTTACTATATATGGTTCAATTGAATATTGTCAAAGATATTCGAGATAGGCTTTACAATCATATTCAAAGGCTTTCCCTTGGATATTTTAATAAAGAAAAGAGCGGATCTATTACTTCGGTTATTATAAATGATGTAGAACAGCTTCAGGGTGCTCTTTCAGTTGCTTTTCAAAAGTTATTTGTTGAGCCAATAAATATATTAACATTTGCAGCTCTTCTTTTTATAATAAGCTGGAAATTGGCTTTGATTGCAATCATAATTATTCCACTAGCTGCTATAGCTATTATTGCTATCGGAAAAAGTATTCGTAGAAAATCCAGACGTACCCAAAAAAAAATTGCTCAAATTATGCAAATACTTAGTGAAAACTTATCTTCAATTCGAATTGTAAAAGCCTTTGTAAATGAAAAAGAAGAAATAAAAAAATTCTCAATAGAGACCAAAAACTACTTAACACTTCATCTCAAAAGAGCAAGACTTGATTTAATTGCTGCACCAATCACAGAAAGCTTTGGCGTTATTATCGGCGTTGTTTTACTTTGGTATGGAGGTTCTGAAGTAATTTTACAAAGAGGGCTCATTGCTGAAGATTTCATTCGTTTTATATTGATTTTATTTTCAATCCTTGGACCAATCAAACAACTTAGTAACGTTAATATAAGAATTCAAGCTGGAGCAGCATCTGCAGAGAGAATATTTAATCTACTAGATATAAAGCCTCAAATTGTAGAGAAAGAAAATCCGATTGGAATTGAAAGTTTTAAAAGTGAGATAAGATTTGAAAACGTTAATTTTGAATATTTTGAAGGTGATGGACCAGTTCTTGAAAACGTTAGTTTTTCTATAAAAAAAGGTGAAGTTGTAGCATTGGTGGGCCCAAGTGGTTCTGGAAAATCAACAATTGCTGACCTAATTCCTAGATTTTATGATGTAAGCTCAGGCAATATAACCTTAGATAACATAAACATTAAAGACGCTTCACTTGCTTCATTACGCAACAATCTAGGAATTGTATCACAAGAAGTGGTTTTATTTAATGATACCATATTAAATAATATTGCTTACGCACAGCCTAGCAAAAATGAAGATGAAATACGTAAAGCAGCTCATGCGGCAAATGCTTTAGAATTTATTGAGAAAACCAAAGATGGTTTCAATACAATTGTGGGAGAAAGAGGAGTAAAGTTATCTGGTGGCCAAAAACAGCGCCTAGCTATTGCAAGAGCACTGCTTAAAAATCCATCAATTCTAATTCTTGACGAAGCAACATCAGCTCTTGATACAGAATCCGAGAAAAAGGTTCAAAAAGCTATTGAATCACTCATGAAAGATAGAACTGCTCTTGTTATTGCTCATAGGCTATCAACTGTTCAGAACGCAGATAAAATTATTGTTATTGAAAAAGGAAAGGTTATCGAAAATGGCTCACACATAGAGCTTTATGAAAAAAATGGTCTTTATAGGAGACTTTATGACATTCAGTTTGATTAGTTAAAATGCGAAAATTAAATATTTTTTTTAGCAATTCTATTTCAGCGCACAAGTGGGGAGGGGGTGAAAAATGGATGATTACCGCTGCTAAGGGACTCAAGTCCAGAGGTCATACGGTGACTCTTTCTGGGAAAGCAAATTCTGAGTTTCTTAAACGAGCCCAGAATGCAGGTTTAAATACGATTCCCTTAAATATCTATGCAGATTATAATCCGTTTAAAATTTGGCACACAAAAAAAATCTTAAAAAAACACTCTATTGATGTTATTGTTCTTAATCTTAACAAAGATATTAGAGTAGCTGGTTTGGCAGCTCGGTGGGCTAAGGTTCCTGCAATAATAGCTCGCAACGGAATCCAGCTTTTTTCAGATAAATGGAAGTATAAAAAAACAATTGAGATCGTAGATGGAATAATAACCAACTCTAAGTCAATTCAAGCTGCGTACAATCAATTTTCATGGATGGATAAAAATAAAACAACCGTGATTTATAATGGTTTGAAGATAAATGACTCAATAATACCTATAGATATTAGAGAGAGGTGGACAATTGAAAAGGGTATTCCAATATTTGTAGCTGCTGGTAGATTAACATCACAAAAAGGTTTTGATTTATTAATTGATGCAGCCAAAGTTCTTAATTCCAAATCAAAGTTATTTCATATCTTAATTGCAGGAGCAGGTAAAGATCATCAAATGCTCCAAAATCAAATTAAAAAAAATGACCTTAACGAAAAGATTCAGCTTATTGGATTTCAGGAAAATTTAGACTCAATAATTTCAGAGGCTGATTACGTTATAATGCCCTCAAGGCAGGAGGGGATGCCAAACGTTGTGATGGAGGGTATGGCTCTAGGACGGCCAGTGCTCGCAGCAAACGTCAATGGTGTGCCTGAGCTTATGAAGCATCTTTCTACAGGGTATATTTTTGAACCTTTCAAAGTTGAGACTATTGTTGAGGCAATGAATTACGCATTAGATAATCATGGCAAAGAAAAGATACTTAATTGGGGTATGGTTGCAAAAAAACATGTAGCTGAAAATTTTACAATTGATAAAATGATTGATAGGCTCGAAAATTATTTTTTTGAACAAATCAATGCTTCTGATCGAAAATAAGTAAAATAATGATACCTAACTATTTTATCATTGATTTTGATAGTACGTTTATATCAAAAGAGTCATTAGATGAGCTAGCATCTTATTCTCTAAGAAAATCAAAAACAAAAAATATAATCCTTAACAAAATCCACACATTAACGAATGATGGCATGAATGGAAAAATAACTTTCTATGATTCAATAAAAACTAGATTGAAGCTTATTAATGCTACTAAAAATGATGTCCTAGTTGTTTCAAACAATTTAAAATCCCACGTAACACATTCATTTAAAAGAAATAAAAATTTCATCAAAAAATACTCCAATAGAATTTATATCATCTCCGGTGGTTTTAAAGAGATGTTGGTACCGGTATTAGCTGATTTTGGAATTCAGGAAAGTAATATTTTTGGAAATGAGTTTATTTATGATGGGGATAAAATAATTGGCTTTAATACCAATAATCCTCTCGCAAAAATTGATGGAAAATCTCAAATCGTAGAATCTCTTAAGCTTGATGGCGAAATTCACTGTATAGGAGATGGGTATAACGATTTTCAATTAAAACTATTAGGTTCAGTTTCAAAATTTATCGCTTTTACTGAAAATGTCTATCGCAATGAAGTCTGTAATGTGGCTGATAAAGTTATAAGTTCATTAGATGAATATATTGACTTTCTTAACGATTGAACCATTTTAATAATAGTTTTAATAAATTATATTCTGATTATATAAAGTTAAATTCATATGACAATGCTTCAAAAAACACTTTCTGAAAAAATTCCAATCTGGCAAGATACCCTAAAAAATATTTTGAATGAAAGCGGTAGCAAAGTAATTAGCGAGGTTACAGTTGAACAAGCGGTTAAAGGAATGCGTGGTGTTAAGAGTTTAATTTGCGATACCTCATCTGTTTCTGCAGATAAAGGATTAATGATACGTAATTATCCAATATTGGACATTATCCATATCATACCTGAGCAAGTGTTACACCTCCTAATGACAGGTGATTTACCAAATGACGAGCAACTTTTAGATTTACAAAATCAATTAAAGGCACATCAAAATCCCCCAGACTATGTCTGGAAAGTGCTTGAAGCAATGCCTTCAGATTCGCACCCTATGACAATGCTTTCCGTAGCGATACAATCTATGAGGATAGATAGTTTGTTTGTTGAAAAGTTTAATAAAGGAACTGTAAAAAGTGATTATTGGAAATGGATTCTTGATGACGGTATAAAGCTAATCGGTGTTTTACCATCAATAGCTGCTGGTATTTATAGATTGAGAGTTGATAAAAATGCTCTCATTCCTTCAGACCCAAATCTTGATTGGGGAGGGAATTTTGCTCATATGCTTGGTATAAATGATGGCAATGATTTTAAAGAGCTTATGCGCCTTTATTTAATGCTTCATTCTGACCATGAGGGTGGAAACGTAAGTGCGTTTAGTTCTCTAACAGTCGCCTCTTCATTGTCTTCTCCTTTTTTAGCTGTCGGCGCTGGGCTCAACGGCTTAGCGGGTCCATTGCATGGCCTTGCAAACCAAGAATGTTTAAAATTTGTATTAGAAATTCGGGATCATTTTAATGGTTCTCCCTCTGATAAAGATCTTACTGAATTTTGCTGGAATAGATTAAACAATGGCAGGGTTATTCCAGGATACGGTCACGCGGTCCTAAGATGTCCAGATCCAAGATTTACTGCTTTTATGGATTTTGGAAAAAAATACATTGAAGATGATGATGTCTTTTCCATCGTCGAATCGTTGTTTAATGTTGTTCCATCCGTTTTAAAAGAGCACGGAAAAGCAAAAAATCCTTGGCCTAATGTTGATGCGGCTTCTGGATCTTTGCTCTATTATTATGGATTAAAAGAGTTCAACTATTATACCGTTCTGTTTAGCCTTTCAAGGGTGATGGGAATCGTTTCACAAATTGTAATCAATAGGGCCCTCAGAATACCAATAACTAGACCAAAGTCTGTTACTATAGATTGGCTTAAAAATAACATTTGATATTTGTCATTCTTAAATCCAGATATAATATTTTTTGCAACTCAAATTTTAAAAGAAATCTATATCCTATTTTTTTCTTCATATGTTTCTTCCTCAAATCTTGTGCGTCACATCCAGTAATTAATCCTCATTTACCTGAGCCTGGAATAACAAAAAGGGGGTATGCAATTTCAGTTGAAAACGTAGCACCATTTTTATGGTATAGAGTTGGAATATCTGAAAAGAGTGAATTTGGTTTTCGATTAGGTTTACCAATATATGGATCAGGTTTAGATTACAGTAGAGTTCTTTATAAAAAAAATAATAAATGGGACATGTTAAACCTTTCTATGTCTGTTAATCCTAATTACAATATGGATGCAACATATTATAAGTTTAAAACAAAAAAAACAGAAACAGATTTTTTAAAATCGCGATGGATTGGTTTGCGCATGATGTCAATTCAAAAAGGAATAGTTGGACATACAAGTAACCGTTTTGGGTTGCTGTTTGGTTTTCAAAGAAATCCAAAATGGGGGATGGAAATTGGTTATTTTCATGATCCAACAGCGATTCCATTTACAGAGATTTTTAATACAAAATGGGACCCACTTTCAGAAGATAACTTCGATAGGTTTTCAAATAAACCAGTCACAGATAAAGATTCAGGGTTTCCCTCTGAATTCTCAAGAATAACCGGTTTTTCATTAAGTATTTTCTTTGATCTAGATGCCTCAAAAAAGAAGTAAACATGCTATCAAAACAAATTAAAAACTTTTTTGATTTAAGCGTTTCTGCTAAATATGAAGGGGTGTCGAATGAGCACCCAATCATTCTTCTTAACTCTATTAAGAATATTATTGGTGATGATAAGGAAAATCCCTCTAAAGCACTTTTAAACTATGCTGAAAAAACAGTCAATCAATATAATTTGAGAGATGATGACAAAATAATTCTAGAAGAAGTTGCAAAAGATGGTATCGGCTCTTCAATATTTATTTCCGATCTAGAGGATGCATGCCAAACAGGTATTCCTGAAGCAATTGAAAAAGAAGCTGCTAGACTACAATGGGTAAGCGACAACGGGTTGGGTGGTTTGGAAGTCTTAGTTGAAGTTGCCCTACAAGATTTTAACAGGTTGGGAATCTTTTGTTTCCATCTTCTGCGTGCGAACAATTTTAATAGAAATGTAAATAACACATGGCCATACACAAGATGCCTTGTTAAAGAAATTATAAAAAAACCCCTTCCCGACCCTCATGAAAAAGCAGATATTTCTATGAATATTTACAGATCAACTGACAAATTGGAAATTTCTCAACTAACTTCAGCCCATCGCTTGTGGTATGGTGATTATGTGAGAGGTGACGGATACAAAAGAGAAATATCTCATTGGTATAAAGACATTAAACCATTAAATGTATCTAATGATAAATACATAACAAAAGAACTGAAAAATTATGTTTTAAAAGGTGGAAGTTTTTTCATTGATGTGGCTGAAGAATTAATCGGTAACGATTCAAATTTAATATTTTTGGAATCGCTTCGTTATCTTGTAAAAAATGATCAATCATTTTCTGAGTATGTCTCAGGTCAAATCTCATCGATTACCAATAGAAATGAATGATTTAAAAACAATTGAAACTTTATTTGAAGAGGGTAAATCAAAATATTTAAGGGGAGAATATTTTGACGCTCATGAAATTTGGGAAGATCTGTGGTCAGACTATTATTTAATTGATAGAAAGCTCATTCAGGGCTTAATTCAGCTTTGTGTTAGCCTGGTTCATCTCGACAATGGTAATCTAAAAGGAGCAAAAAGTCTGCTCAAAAAATCTATAGAAAAATTTTCTCAATTTGAAAAAACAGATAGATCAATAAATCTTAAGCTTTTAAAAGAAGATTTGATAACTTTGGAAAAAGAATATAAATCTTTAACTAGGGTTAGAGATTTTGATTGGTCTTTTGTCCCAAGGATTGTTTAAAATGAGAACTATAGCTTTGTTTGTCAAAGATTTTCAAAAAGGTACCAAGATATCTGAAAAAATTTTAGCAATGAATTTTCAAGTAGAATTTGTTGAAAAAATTGAAAATTTATCACGACAGCATTTCTTTATAATAATTGATCTAGATAATAAGGATTTTGCAAATGAGAGTTTCATTAGAGAAATAAAATCAATATCAGATTTTTTTATCATTGGTTACATGTCTTCTATGGTAAAACATTCAGTTGATACCTATAAAAAATATGGTTGCAACTTAATTTTGAGCGGCGGCTCATTAATCAAGAATATTGAAAGTTTGACAAATGAAATTTCAAACAGAATCTCTACCGGCTAATACAAAACTATTTCTCATTGGTTAAATAATAATTTCTAAATAGTTTTATTGTCTCGTACCTAAATTTCATTAATTAAATAAGGTAATAATTTCAAAAATGAGCAAACCATTTTTAACAAAAGTTTTTCATTTTAATGCTGCGCATCAATATGGTCATGAAGATTGGTCTGATGAAAAAAACTGGGAAGTATTTGGCCCAGATTCTAAAATTCATGGTCACAATTATACCCTAGAAGTAATGGTGACGGGATCAATTGTTGAAGAGACTGGGTTTATCGTTGATTTAGGACATGTTAAAAAAATTGTTAACAAATACGTTATTGATATACTCGATCATAGCCTTTTTGATAAAGAAGTAGATTGGTTCAAAAACAGACAACCAAGTTCAGAGAATTTAGTAATATTTATATGGAATCAAATTGAACCCCATCTAAAAGGAGCCACGCTTCATCGCATAAGACTGCATGAGACTCCTACCATTTTTACTGATTATTATGGAGCATGATCAGAAAATAAAAGAATATTTCTATCATATTCTTTCCGCAGTATTTATCGCTTCGCTTGTAACCTGTAATTTGATAGCAAACAAGTTTGTAACTGTAGATTTAGGGTTTAAGGTTTTTATAGTTTCAGCTGGAATACTCCCTTATCCTATTACTTTTCTTGTAACCGATCTAATATCAGAGCTTTACGGGCAAAAGAAAGCAAACAGAGTTGTGATTTCAGGATTTATTGCATCAATGTTTGTGCTTTTATTTCTTTGGCTAGGTGGCCAGTTTAGTGCTATACCTGACTCTGTTGTAAGCGATCAAACCTACAATGCTGTATTTAGGAATGCATGGAGAATTATTGCCGCATCGATGATTGCTTATCTCTTTGCACAGTTTGTAGATGTTCGAATATTTCACTTTTGGAAAAAGCTTACTAATGGGAAGCACTTATGGCTTAGAAATAACGGTTCAACTATTGCATCTCAATTGATAGATACCACTCTAGTAATATCTATTTTGTTTTTAGGAGTTTGGGATATGAATCAAATTATTAGGGGCATTTTTGATGGGTGGTTATTTAAAATGCTTATGGCATTTATTGATACACCAATAATCTATGGAGTTATTTATTTACTCAAAAATAAAATTCCCATTCATCAAGAATGAAAACACTACTCATAGCGCTTTCTATATGGATTTATAAAAAGTTTAAAAAAATCACAGAGGAAAAGAATGAAAGATAAAATTGAAAAAATTGCTGAGCTTTCAAAGGACTTAATAGTAACTGTTGGAGAAGATCCTAAAAGGGAGGGGCTGTTAAAAACACCTATGAGAGCGGCAAAGGCATGGAGTTTTTTTACTCAAGGCTATACCGCAGATATTGACACAATTATAAATGATGCCATCTTTAAAGAAGATTGCAATGATATGGTTGTTGTAAGAGATATTGAATTCTTTTCAATGTGCGAACATCACATGATACCTTTTTTCGGAAGAGCGCATGTTGGATACATTCCAAACGGAAAAGTGATCGGGCTATCAAAAGTTCCTAGAATTGTTGACATGTTTTCGAGAAGATTGCAAGTTCAAGAAAGATTGACCAATCAAATAGCTAACACCTTAAAAGATAAATTAGACCCAACAGGAGTAGCCGTAGTTATGGAGGGAAGACATATGTGCATGCAAATGCGTGGTGTAGAAAAACAAAATAGCTTTACAACCACTTCTGCAATGTTAGGGCAATTTCGTAAATCTAATGAAACTAGAGCTGAATTTTTAAGCTTTACCGGAAAGTGAACAAAAATATTAACATTGTTGATTTAGGTAAAATGGATTATAAATCGGCTTGGGGTTTGCAAAAAAAATTCCAAGAGAGAGTTTTGAATAGATTAGAAGAAGACACTTTGTTTCTTGTCGAGCATGAGCCAGTTTATACCTTAGGAAAAAATGCAGATCGGCGAAACCTGTTAGAAGCAGCAAATTCTGGTGTTTCTATTTATGACGTTGAAAGAGGAGGGGACATAACTTACCATGGCCCTGGACAATTAGTTGGATATCCGATACTTAATCTTAATAACTATAAAAAAAATATAGCATGGTTTATGAGGACTCTTGAATTGATATTAATTCAAACTCTCTCTACCTTTAAAATAGTAGCGACCCAAAAAGAAGGATTAACTGGAGTTTGGGTCGATGGAAAGAAAATAGGCGCACAGGGAGTGCGGATCACACGATGGGTAACTATGCATGGATTTTCACTCAATGTAAATACAGACTTAAAGTATTTTGATAATATTATACCTTGCGGTATTGTTGATTGTGAAGTAACCTCAATGAAAGAGCTTCTAGGCGCTTCCCAAAACATGGATTTAATAAAAAAAGAAATTGTCAAGGTATTCTGTGATAAGTTTATTTCTTCATCAACAATCAATCGAGCGATATAGTGGCTAAGTACCAAGGATTTCAAAAAAAACAGCTTCTAGACATTTATAAAAATATGACTCTTGCTAGAAAATTAGATGACCGTGAAATGACATTGCTAAAGCAGGGAAAAGCATTCTTTCACATTGGATGCTCTGGTCATGAAGCTGCGCAGCTTGCAGCTGCCAACAACATGAAGTCAGGATTAGATTGGGCATACCCCTACTACAGAGACGCAGCTTTTTGCTTAGGATTAGGCATGACAGGCAAAGAGCAATTATTGGCATTTCTTGCTAAAGATTTAGATCCAAGCTCCGGAGGTCGTCAAATGCCACAGCATTACGGTCACCGAGATTTAAGAATTGTAACTCAATCAAGTCCAACAGGAACTCAATTTTTACAGGCTGTTGGATGCTCAATGTCAAGAAAATGGGAGGATAACAACGAAATTGTTTATGTTTCATCTGGAGAAGGAAGCACAAGCGAGGGAGAATTTCATGAAGCACTAAACTGGTCAAGTAGAGAAAAGCTTCCAGTTGTTTTTCATATTCAAGACAATGGTTATGCTATTAGTGTTCCTGTATCCGATCAAATAGCGGGAAGCTCTGTTTTTGACATGGTTTCAGGATATGAAAACTTGGCAAAATATAACGTTGACGGTACTAATTTTTTTGAAACGAATTTAGCTTTTCAGCAGGCTATAGATCGTGCACGAAAAGGAAAAGGCCCTTCAGTAGTTGTCTCAAGAGTTGTTAGACTACTCTCACACTCATCATCAGATGACCAAAGAAAATATCGCTCATCGGAGGATCTTGAATCGGATTTAAAAAAAGACCCTATTATTAAATTTGAAAAAGAATGCTTAAAAGCAAAAATTTTAACAAAAACTGATATCGAAAAAACACATTCAAATGTTGAAAAATATATTGAAGAATCTGTCGCTTGGGTAGATGAACAGGATGATCCGGATCCAAAAACAGCACAGAATCACTTATATTCAGACTTTAATATTTTGGAGGAAACACCTCTCAACCCAATTAGGGATAAAGTGGTTATGGTAGATGCAATTAATCATGCTCTCGCTGAGGAGATGGACGAAAATGAAAAGATGATAGTTTATGGTGAAGATATTGCAGATCCCAAAGGTGGTGTCTTTACTGCCACAAAAGGTTTAACAAATAAATATGGAACTAAGAGAGTCTTCAACTCACCATTGGCTGAAGCTTCAATAGTCGGAACCGCAATTGGTTTAGCGGTTACAGGCTGGAAACCGTGCGTTGAAATACAATTTGGAGATTATATATGGCCAGCAATGATGCAAATACGAGATGAAGCATCATGCATTAGATACAGGTCAAACGGCGCATGGACCAGTCCATTAGTAATTCGTGTTGCGGTAGGTGGTTATATCCATGGTGGGTTATATCACAGCCAATCTATTGACAGTTATTTTTTTAACATGCCTGGATTAAGGGTAGCATATCCATCAAACGCATCTGATGCAAAGGGTTTGCTAAAATCATCTCTTCGCATGGATGATCCTGTAATATTTTTAGAGCATAAGGGATTGTACAGGCAGGGATATGCAGCTACCCCAGAACCAAATAAAGATTATGTTCTTCCTTTCGGAAAGTCAAACCTAATAAATGAGGGAGATTTTTTAACAATTGTGACTTGGGGTGCAATGGTGCAAAAATCAATTGACGCAATCAAAAACTGCAACCTTGAACATAGCGCGGTTGATTTAATTGATCTTAGAACACTTAACCCTATAGATTGGGAGGCGATTTATCTATCCGTTGAAAAAACTGGTAAGCTTTTAATTGTTCATGAAGATCTTTTAACTGGAGGTGTTGGAGCAGAGATTGCGGCTAAATTATCGGATGATCTTTTTGAAGAATTAGATGGGCCAATCAAAAGAGTAGCTGCAAAAGATTGCCATGTTCCATATAATGATGTGCTTGAAAACGAAATCTTGCCACAAACAGATCAAATAGCTGAAGCAATTAATGACCTCATGGAGTACTAATGATTGTTGATATTGTAATGCCAAAAATGGGAGAGTCTATTACAGAGGGAACGATATTGGAATGGCGTAAAAAAGTAGGCGATACTGTTGAAAAAGATGAGCTTTTTCTTGAAATTGGTACTGATAAAGTTGATTCGGAAATTCCATGCCTAGAGTCTGGTACCATTGTAGAAATATTAGCTGATGTAAATGATATTGTTGAGGTTGGTAAGGTTATAGCTCGAGTTGAGACTAGCACATCAAAAAATAATCAAAATGAGAAGATTACTCCTTCTAAGTCATTACCCCCAACAAAAAGTAGTGATAGCTTAGCTGAAGAAACTTTAATCAAACCAACTCAAGATCAGCTAAATTCTCAAAAGAGCCTTAATAGTGACTCAAATAAATTTTATACTCCTGCGGTTTTAAAAGCTGCAAGATTAAATAAAGTTTCAACTGCTGAGCTTGATCAAATTCAAGGTTCTGGTCGTAAAGGCAGGGTAACTAAAAAAGATATTTTAGATTATACTACCTCTTTAAAAAATATTTCTACTCCTCAGCCAACTGATAAAAACAAAACTCAATTTCCAACCTCTTCACGTTCTGAAGAGATGGATCACATGCGAAAAATAATTTCCGATCACATGCAGAAAAGCCTTCAAACCTCAGCGCATGTTCATGTGGTAAATGAGGTTAACATGACCAGCATACGAAACTACATCAGCAAAAAAAATGAGCTATTCAAACAAAAAGAAGGTTTCGATTTAACATACACTCCTTTTATTATTGATTCCTTAATAAAAGCTCTAAAGGATTTTCCTGAGCTCAACTCTTCCTTATTAGATACCACAGTTACATATCATAAAAATATAAATATAGGTGTAGCCGTATCTCTAAATGAGGGTCTTATGGTACCAGTGATTTTGAATTGTGAAGAGAAAAATTTTCTTGGTTTATGCAGGGCTCTCAACGACATTGCTACACGCGCAAGGACAAATCAAATCTCACCTGATGAATTATCAGGATCTACATTTACAATTTCAAATTTTGGTGTTTTTGATGTTACAATAGGAACTCCAATTATTAATCAACCTAACGTAGGGATACTCGGTGTTGGAGCAATTAAAAAAAGACCTGTTGTTATTGAGAGCGAAAATGGTGATTCCATAGCGATCCAAAGTATGATGAATCTCTCGCTTGGCTTTGATCACCGACTCATTGATGGGTCAGGAGGTGCTAAATTTATTAATGGCATTCGTGATCATATTGAAAATATGAATTTGGAGAACCTTTACTGATTTGTTTCGTATATAAACGCAGAGCATTAAAATGAAATCCCAACTAAACTATAAAAGTACAAGCAAACCTAAAATAAAATTTAATCAGGGGGAAGATTATAAATTTGTTCAAGAAACGGTTTCCTCCAACAAATTACATACTGTTTGTGAGGAAGCAAGATGTCCAAATATCTTTGAATGCTGGAATCGAGGTACTGCAACAATAATGATTCTAGGAGATATCTGTACGCGAGCCTGTGGCTTCTGCTCCGTTAGTACTGGTAAACCAAAAATTGTAGATACGATGGAACCTTATCGCACAGCGATGGCGGTAAAGAAAATGAAATTAAGACACGTAGTAATAACATCTGTTGATAGAGATGATTTAAAAGGTGATTTTGGTGCATCAATATGGGCTGAAACTATTGAGCAAATTCATTTACATGTTCCAGAGTGCACTGTTGAGGTTTTAACTCCAGATTTTAAAGGTGATCATTTCGCACTAAATAAAGTCTTTAATGCAATGCCTGAAATTTTTTCTCATAATGTTGAGTGTGTTGAGCGAATTAGTAAACAAGTAAGAGCTCAATCTGTATGGTCAAGGAGTATTAATGTTTTAAAATCCTCAGTAGAATTTGGACTAAGGACAAAAACTGGAATAATGGTTGGTCTTGGAGAAACACAAAATGAAGTGATTGAAACTATGCAAGAGGTTGTAGACGCTGGAGTTGAAATATTCACAGTTGGTCAATATTTACAACCAACAAAAAAACACTTACCTGTAGCGAGATATGTTGAAAATCACGAATTTTTAAAATACAAGGAAGAAGGATTAAAGCTGGGCTTTAAAGTTGTTGAATCTGGACCTCTTGTTAGAAGTTCTTATCATGCTGATGAACAAGCTCGATTAGCAAAAGTCATATAAAATGAACAAAAATTCACTTTTTTTTAAAATTTTTGCTTTTGGGTTTTTAGTTTTTATTTCATCAAAATTATTTCATAAAAAAGAACAAAGCTACCCTTTAGTTATTGTTAATGGTATAGTTGCCCCTAGGCTTTCTAGCATAGTTTTTCATTTAGAGAAACCCACAGATTCCAGCTGTATCAATTGCCATATATCTTCGAAGGAAATTTTTTATAATGAAAAGTCTTTTGTTCCACCTAAAATACCACATGAAAACAGAGATAATTGCCAATCATGTCACATTTTAGAATTATAGTACATTATGGCATACAAAACTAAATGATTATTTATTTATTATGACAAAAATGCATATAAATTTATTTGGTACAAACTTTGAAGATAATAAGGTATAAAATTTAATAAGGAATGAAATGACCGAAGAATTTGAAAAAAATGTAAACGATGATTTGTTAGATGAGAGTGAATCCTATCCAGTGATGCCGTTGAGGAACACGGTTCTTTTTCCTCAGCAGGTAATACCAATTTATATCGGGCGAGATAAATCACTAAAGCTTATTAATGAACTTTCTTCTAAAACCAAACACGTTGTTGTTGTTGCTCAAGAAGATGGATCTATTGAAGATCCAGAACCCAGTGATATGTATTCCTATGGCACTCTTGCTGTAGTTTTAAAAGTTTTTGATATGCCTGATAATAGTAAGTCTGCTATTGTTCAAGGCATAGACCGTGTTAAGATACTAGATTATAAGGAAAAGGACCCCTATTATCGAGCGGTTGTGCAAAGAGTGTCTAACAAAACGGACAAAGACAGTGTTAAGCTGGACGCCCTATCTAACAATCTCAGACAAGTATTTTCTGAATTGATACAAATCGCACCTAACTTAAGTGAGGAGCATACTGGAATGTTGTCAAACATTCAAAAGCCTGCTAGGCTAGCGGATAGAGCTGTTTCGCTTCTAACTGTTCCAAACCCTGAAAAACAAGACATTCTTGAAGAACTAGATGTTAAGAAGAGAGTCGAGAAAGCAATTAAAGTCCTAACAAAAGAAATTCAGAGAATAAAGCTTGGCGAAGAAATCCAAACAGAAGTTCATGATGAAATAGCAAAGTCTCAAAGAGAGTATTACTTACGTGAGCAAATGAAAGCTATTAAAAGGGAGTTAGGCGAGGACGAATCTCAAGTTGAATTAAATGAGATTGAAGAAGCAATAAAAAAAGCCAAAATGCCTGAAGATGCAGAGAAAGTGGCACTTAAAGAACTTGATAGGTTAACTAAAATTCCAACACAATCACCAGAATATACTGTTGCAAGAACCTACTTGGATTGGCTTACTGATCTTCCTTGGTCAAGCTCATCTGAGGATTCTATAGATGTTAAAGAATCTAAAAAGATTCTTGATGAAGATCATTATGGCCTTGAAAAGGTAAAAGAAAGAATTATTGAATATCTTGCAGTGCGCGCTTTAAAAATGAAAAAAGAACCTGATAGCGCTATTCGAGGACCTATACTTTGTTTTGCAGGCCCGCCTGGAGTTGGTAAAACCTCTTTAGGCAAATCAATTGCAAAATCAATGGGCAGGGAGTTCGTTAGAATTTCATTAGGGGGTGTGCGAGATGAGGCTGAAATACGTGGTCACAGAAGAACATATATTGGTGCTCTCCCTGGACGAATCATTCAGTCTTTAAAAAAAGCTGGCACAAATAACCCCGTTTTCATGCTAGATGAAATTGATAAGCTTGGTATGGACTTCAGAGGAGATCCTTCTTCTGCCCTCCTTGAGGTTTTAGATCCTGAACAAAATGGAACCTTTGCTGATCACTATCTTGAAGTCGACTTTGATTTAAGCAAAGTTATGTTTATTGCAACAGCAAACTATCAGGATCCTATTCCACCTGCCCTAAAAGATAGAATGGAAGTAATTGATTTTTCAGGTTATATCGAAGATGAAAAATTGCAAATTGCAAAAAAACATTTGATTCCTAAGCAGTTAAAAGAGAACGCTCTTACTACATCAGATGTTACGCTTGATGATGCATCAATTAAAGAATTGATGAGCTCCTATACTAGAGAAGCTGGAGTTAGAAACCTTGAAAGAGAAATCGCGAATGTCTACAGAAAGGTAGCAAGAGACAAAGTTGAAAAAAATTCTAAGAAGATTCGAGTAACAAAAAAGAAGATTTCTGAATACTTAGGAGCTCCAAGATTTTATTCCGACATTGCTGAAAGAACCACCAAACCAGGTGTTGTTACAGGCCTTGCTTGGACAGCAGCTGGTGGAGATATTCTTTTTATTGAAGCCTCTCAGATGAAAGGGAAAGGAAATTTAACATTAACAGGACAGCTAGGTGACGTAATGAAAGAGTCTGCAACAGCCGCGATGACTTTCGTGCGATCAAATTCTGACGCACTAAATTTGGCTGAAGATTTCAATGAAAAGTCAGATATTCATGTCCACGTTCCTGCTGGCGCTATTCCAAAAGATGGCCCTTCAGCAGGAGTAGGTATGCTGACTTCAATTGTATCACTACTTTCAGGTAAGCCAGTAAAAAGTAAGCTTGCTATGACTGGAGAAATTACTTTACGTGGGAACGTCTTGCCAATTGGAGGTGTGAAGGAAAAGGTGACAGCTGCTCACAGGTCGGGAATAAAAACTATTATACTCCCTGACCACAATCGTAAAGATCTTGAAGATATTCCAGACCATATCAAAAAAGATCTTGAATTTCACTTTGCAAAGGAAATGATGGATGTTGTAAAAGTAGCTATTCCTGGGTTAAGCCTTAATACAGCAAAAAAGAGAGCTATAAAAACAAAAAAAGTAGTGTAATTTTACAATTCAACTAGCGCGTATAACTCAGTTGGTCAGAGTGCCTCCCTTACAAGGAGGAAGTCGGAGGTTCGAATCCTTCTACGCGCACTGACGATAAACACTTAAAAGCCTTCGTTTTCCGACGAGGGCTTTTTTGTAGTCTTTAGTCGTCACGTATCTTATCAAATCGTATCATATATCAATAAGGGACACAGATTTGAGGGACACAAACCATCACATCACTATGTATGTATGGATTAATAATACTTTTTCAGAGTCCGTAATCATAAAGAGAGTAAGGCGAATAAAATAATCCTAGTGTATAGATGATGGTGGCCTATACTGGCCCTGCTATACTATATACGTAGCACACGCTACACATCCCCAATAAATGTGGAGCGAATGTGCGACAACTTTTTCAACTCAACTGAAAAACTTAAACTCAACCTAAAACGCAAGTACCAACGTGAAAACGTGGGGGGTAGGG
>CENW01002669.1_pt1 | contig 45041 bp, 70 predicted proteins | sample 530241 | NCBI WGS metagenome assembly CENW01 (sample SAMEA2619818, study PRJEB7988) | marine metagenome | isolation source: saline water (ENVO:00002010), including | reverse complement strand
TGTCCATTAAGAAATCAAAGAAAGGACCTCTTAAGCAGATTGTTCCAGGTTTTCCATACTTAAAAAATAAATACACCCTCCTATGGGATATGCCTTCCAATGAAGGTTACATTAAAATTGTCGCTGTGATGCAAAAGTTCTTCGACCAAGCAATCAGTGGCAACTGGAGTTATAATCCAGGCAATTATGAAAACAACGAAGTCCCCTCTTCCGTTATGGCAATGGACCTATTGACAACTTACAAGTACGGTTGGAAGACAAGTTACTATCATAACACTTATGACAATAAGAAAGATGGTGAAGAAGAACCAACCGTACAACTAACGCAAAGCGTTGATCAACTAGTAAACGAACTTTTGGAGGCAGAGGAAGACTGTGACAGTTGCAAAGTTTAAGATGTCATCCGACGACAATACTAAAACAGGCATTGATAAAATTACAGTATTTAATAAGGGACAACACGATACTAAGAAACAACCTATGTTCTTTGGACAACCACTCGGTGTTCAAAGATACGATGGTTTTAAGTATCCTGTCTTTGATAGACTAACCAATTCACAATTAGGATTCTTCTGGAGACCCGAAGAGGTGTCACTTCAAAAGGATCGTTCTGACTTTCAAGAATTAACTGATGCACAAAAGCACATCTTTACGAGCAATCTACGGTACCAGATCCTCCTTGACTCTGTACAAGGTCGTGGTCCTGGGATGGCATTCATTCCATATTGCTCACTACCTGAACTTGAGTCTGCGATGATCGCGTGGGAGTTTATGGAGATGATCCATAGTCGCTCTTACACATACATCATCAAGAATGTTTACTCAAATCCAGAGGAAGTTTTCGATACGATTCTTGACGACGAAAGAATTCTTTCACGTGCTAGATCTGTGACTGAAGCGTATGATGAGTTCATCAACTACGCACAGGAATGGGGACAAGGTAACTGGTGGAAGACGGACTGGAAAGATTCTCCTTCTGCATACTGGGAGAAGAAAGAACTCAAGCGTAGACTCTATAGAGCAGTTATGAATGTGAATATCCTTGAAGGTATTCGCTTCTATGTTTCATTCGCTTGTTCTTTTGGATTCGGTGAACTTAAAAAGATGGAAGGATCTGCTAAGATCATTTCACTTATTGCACGTGACGAGTCACAACACCTCGTACTCACTCAGAACATTCTTAACAAGTGGGCAGAAGGTGACGATCCTGATATGATCGACATCATCAAAGAGGAGAAAGACAACGTTGTTGAAATGTTCCAACGTTGTGTAGAAGAAGAGAAGGATTGGGCAGAGTATCTGTTCAAAGATGGTTCAATGATCGGACTCAATGCTAAACTTCTCGGACAATATGTTGAGTGGACTGCTAACCGTAGAATGAAAGCGATCGGTATCGATCCTATCTACGATATTCCTGCTAGAAACAATCCACTTCCTTGGACAAATCATTGGTTGAACTCTAAAGGTCAACAGAATGCACCACAGGAAACAGAGATTGAATCCTATGTTGTAGGAGCAATCAAACAAGACATTAAAAAAGATACGTTCTCTGGTTTCAAACTTTAACTATGTTTATTGGTGAAGTCCCGACCACTGTGTCGGAACCCATCAAGGCAAGACTATTGAATAGTCCCTACTGGCCTTGGTATATGATTACTGAAACAACTGGGTATGACCCTAAGTTTAATGATTCTATCCCCGATGAAATGTCGGGGGAGGATCCCCAGTTTCAGCACACAGTTGTAAACAACCACGGAGAAATTTCTTCCCAACACGCTTGGGATATTGTGGTGGAACCACTGTGGAAATATATTTCTGAGAACTTTGCCGACGAACTAGGAGACTTTGAAAAGTTCAGACGTATCAAAATCAATCTATTAACTAAGAAAGAATCGAAGCATCTATACCATACACCACACGTGGATTATGATTTTCCACATATGACGTTGCTGTATTATGTGAACGATTCAGATGGTCCTACGTTCTTCTTCAATGAAACGTATGATGGATCACGTAAGAAACTGACGCTGAAAACTAAGATCGAACCACGTCAAGGTAGGTTTGTTATCTTCGATGGTCATAACTTTCACGCGAGCAGTAATCCGCAGTACAATGACTATCGATGCATAATCAACTTAAATTACATCTTAAGTTCCTCAGGCAACTTAAGCGGGATCTTAAACGAGATAAAGGTATAGGTATCCGTAGGAACAGAAAGCGTTACAAAAAGAAAGATGTTGCTAAATAATACAGGGTATGTTATCATATCCATACGTTCATCCTCTTCGGAGGACGCAAGTAAGTCGCGGAACGGAGCGTTCATCCCGCTTAAACCACTATGTTAATGCATTTATTGCTGTTAATGTACCTCGATATTGAGTGTGCGGATGCGTATCGAATGGTTCGAAACGTAAACAAGCACGAACAATTATCCCCTAGGGATAAGATCGAGTTGGTTGAAGTCATTCAAGAGGCAACTCCTGAATGTCCTTGGGACGCAAACGACTAAAGGAACGGGCCTAAAAATCCAATTACTTTAGGAGTATTCCAATGGAACTAATCACTTACAGAGGCGTTAAGTATAACGCAAAAGAGTACAAAGCAAAGGTACTTGCCGAGGCATCATCTCGTAGAAACCACGAAATGATGTACAGAGGCATCAAAGTTGAACGAAAGTTCGCATCTAAGAGTTGATGTTTGACTCACCTTTAACGGTGGTCGCACTCATATCTCTGGGGTCCGCAGCATTTCTTACCATAATTTATGCAGAAGTAAAACTTTTACATCAAGGAGGATAAGACAATGCGACTCAGGATCTCCATAGATTATGGGTTGCCAGAGTATGACGAGGTGAAACACAATCCCGATAAGGTATTTGCCTTCCTTTGCTATCGTGGTGTGTACTATGCCAAATGGTGTAATCTCAACTTGTCATTCAATCAACGATCGACTTGGATCAAATAACTTTCCGAAACGAACACCCTGCAAAGGGTGTTTTTTTATGCTAAGATATATAATACAAGATGATAGAGGTACTGCCGAATGAAAATCTTTCTCGATTGTTCGGACCCCGAACTTATCCAACACGCGATGGAAACCAATCTAATCGACGGTGTTACTACCAACCCTTCTCTTATGTTGAAGGCAGGTAGAAATCCAAGAGATGTTATTCAAGAAATTAGTGATCTCTTCTCTTGGGATGCTTCAATTTCAGCAGAGGTTATGGGTGACAATGCTGAAGAAATGCTTGAAGCAGCAAATGAATACTATAGTATCGCACCCAACGTCACAATCAAACTACCCTGTACACGTGAAGGTTTGATTGCTTGTAGTGATCTATCAGCAGATGGCATCAGTACAAACGTAACGTTAATCTTCTCAGTCGCACAAGCAATCCTCGCTGCAAAGGCAGGAGCATCTATGATGTCTCCTTTTGTTGGCAGACTGAACGACAATTCTTTCTCAGGTATTTCATTAGTCCAAGCAATCTCTAGGGTATATCGTATGCACGATGTAGAGACAGAGATCCTTGCTGCATCTGTACGCGAAGTGCACCACGTCGCACGTTGCTTTGATGCAGGGGCAGACATTGTGACTATGCCATACGAAGTGTTCAATAAAATGTACAAACATATCCTCACAGACAATGGTCTTGAGAGGTTTGAAAATGACTGGGCAAAACTACAGGAAGAATTACACGTAGACGAATGAAACTTTGGAGACAAAAAGTAAACATCCCTGAGGTTGGTGAGGTCTTCGTGGAAGCGGAGACCAAATTTCCTTGGGAAGTCAAGGGACATATTGAGCGAATCCTCAAATTTGACCACGGAGTCACAAAGTTTGATATAATGGGTGCACCCCAAGAAGTTGCACCTGATGATCTACCTTAAGGCACTTGTCTTATTTGGAACTATTGCATTTTTTTGTTACTGGGGTCTAACCTCACAAACTCTATGAAAAAAAGAAACCTAAAGGTTCTCATTGCTGACATAGAAAAAGCATTAGCAGAACTGAAATCTGAAGTTTACGCAGACGCTTCAGCGTATCGTATAAGTAGTGGTGACACAGACAGGACTACTACCTACCGTGACATCAACGACGAAGACGGTCTCTGCGATTGATTATGAAAACCCCTGGATTTATAACGGATCCCCTTTTCTATCTGAGGACATTAACGATTATTTCGGTTTTGTCTATCGGATTACAAATCTCGAATCGGGGAGGGAGTATATCGGACGAAAATACTTCTGGCAAAAACGAAAACCTAGAGGTAAGTCTAGGAGAGTTACATCTGAAAGCGACTGGAAAAAATACTACGGATCGTGCCCTGAACTTACTGCTGATATTAAGCGACTCGGTAAGGATAGATTTAGACGAGAAATCTTATCACTCCATCTCACTACAGGAAAAACAAATTATGAGGAGACTCGACAACTCTTTGTCAATGGAGTCCTCACTGAATCAAGACACGATGGAACCCCACACTTCTACAACTCCAACATACTAGGCAGGTACTATCGGAAAGATTATTTTCCAGACCCCTTGACACAGGAAGAAACCTGATATATAGTATGCTCTGTTGGTTCGAAGGCAAGAACAATGTCCTCCTTTCAAATGGATGATTACGATTCTGACAATCAGTTTCTCAACTCTACACTGGAAGTTCTCATCGATAAGATGCACGACTACCTAGAGAAAAATGAACTACACAAAGCGGAGATTATTGCAGAGCGCATTGCTCAACTAGACTCCTAGCATAGATGGGTCAGTAGCACAGTGGATAGTGCAACTGCCTTCTAAGCAGTCGGTCGCAGGTTCGAATCCTGCCTGACCCGTTCCCCTTTGGGGATTATAGTCTAGTCAAAAGAGGTAGCATTATGCCTATCAGTAGGAGTGATCTCTCATATTTGAGGGATGTTGTTAACGGAGACATCGCATTGGATCAAGAAAACCCCTCCTTGTTCAAGCGACTGTTCAAGTATTACGAGTCTGTTGGTGTTCAGTTCTTTGGAGACCCAGACGAGGATTACGAACTCTTCGTAGACAATCTTGCTCTAGACATTGGATTCACTTATTAAAGTGGCACACTGACCCTCGACAAGAGGGTCTTTTTTTGTGTATAGTAATAACAGTTAAACAAAACCTATGGACCTAATCCACGAACGTTATCCTTACAAGTATGTGACCTGTGGTTTGCTTGAGATCAATGGCAAACCAGACTGCAGGATCCTCAAGTACAATGAGTACACTGATCGGTATCAGACGATGTACTACTGTGACAATATGGATCAGATGATGACCGCTATCGAGGACTTCGAGTACACCAAGTGGTTGGACCCTGCAGGTGTTCCTTGTTACGAACGTGACACAGTTTCGTCACACTAGTCAAGAAAAACTGACGTAGGGGTTGACAAAAATTTACAATCCCTATATAATTGTAACAGTTCTTAATACTTGACTAATGACCACAATCACTGAACAAGGCGGAAGACAAAACATCTTCGCGAAAGAACCACAGATGAGAGTAATGGATGTCGCAGTGACACACAACGAACGTGCAGAACTCCTTAATGGAAGACTGGCAATGCTCGGTCTTGCTACAGGATTCATTTCTTATGTTGCTACAGGCAACTTCTTTTTCTTCGGACTACTTGGTTAGACCGATGATTCCCTCAATGCTATCAATTCAATTTTACAGGAGACTAACAATGACCCCAGAGGCAGAACGTTTTAATGGTTGGGCAGCAATGCTCGGTTTCGTAGCAGCAGTTGGTGCTTACGTTACAACAGGACAAATCATCCCAGGAATTTTCTAAGATGAGAACAAACACACAATTCTCTGTGCCCCAACAACCACAGGCACAAGCAAGAGCAATCGCTATCGAACCTCAGAAGGTTTGGGCAGAGACTTGGAATGGCAGACTCGCAATGCTCGGTTTAGTTGCCGCTGCGTGTTCTGATTTGTTAACTGGACATATGTTCTTCGGATTATTCTGATAGAATAAATACGTTCAGCGTATTACAAATCTATGGCACCGAATCCAGATCAGTTGTGGGAAGATATGGAAAAACTCAATGCACTCTATCAAGAGTTATGTTGGGACCCCGATGACAATCTGGAGTTCGGTCTTGCCAATGTAGACTCTGAAAATGTAATCGTTATTAAGAAACGAAATGATTGAATGGATCTGTGCAACGTGTACCTTCAATGAGTCAAGGGCACTACAGTATCTACAGGAGCGTCAAGGGATCAGGGATCCTCTGGCGCTTTCTGTCGTTATGGCAAACATCAAACAAGAATCAAACTTCATTCCCAATATCTGTGAGGGTGGTGCTCGGGTTGAGTATCAGGACTGTCACGTAGGTGGGTATGGTCTAATCCAATGGACATCTGAGTCACGCTATGTCGGACTTGGAATCTTCGCTGCAAGGTATGGATTAAACCCTTCAACCTTCGATACACAGTTGAGATATATGTCCAATGAATACCAGTTCCAAAGAGCACTACTAGACTGGCAGATCCCTGGTCGTACCTACGAAGAGTACCACGATGCAGCATACAAGTGGTTGGGATGGGGAATAGAAGGACCTAGGAAGACTTATACATATAATTACCTGGATCGACTCTCAAAAGTCTCCGATGAAAAAGTTCAATCTACAAGTTCAGATCAAAAACGACTGGGTTACCTTGAGAAAATACTCGGGGTTATCGGAATTAAAGTGTAATTTCTATACAAAGGTTTGCGAGATGGCAAAACCTTATGTACCATACTATTGTAATGTGAGAATGATTCCCGATGACAACTAACGACTGGAGATACTCTGATGATATGATGGAGTATCGAGCAACACTATTGAAGAGATGTGTAAAACTCAACGGTGAACTGTCTAACAGACACTATAATTTTTGTGACTGGGTGATGAGCAGCGGACTTTACAAGAGACTTATTGAGATCGAAAAGACTGACGAAAGTTTATTCACGCACGAATTGTCCGCACTCTATCTCGAATACTACTATGACACAGAAATCACTAACAAGAAAAAAAGCAGCGAAATTGCTGATCACTAAGGCAATGAAACACCCTGAGAACTATTCTCAGGAAGATATTAACTATGCGTTTGCCACGCTTCGCCACATCAAGATCGAGAAGATCCAGAAGGCAGAAAAAGAAGTGGCACAAAGGGTTGACAATCCCTAGACCTTCAGAGTATTATATATACTGTTGAATGTTACGGAACGTAAACAATTCAATACTTCTCCCCGTAAACCGAGACCTCTAGGGAGGATAAATTACGTCTCTCATACCTCTGCCTAAGGGTGGTAGAGGAATATTATATTCACTGTTCCCTGCAGTATTACCTAACCCTTTTTTCAATGTCCAGTTCAACTCTTTCACGTCAGCGTGGCGGACTCCTCTCAGGATGGGATGAGTTTTGTCAGTGGGTGACATCCGTTGACAACCGCATCTATGTCGGTTGGTTCGGTGTTCTTATGATCCCTTGCTTGCTCGCCGCTGCTACTTGCTTCATTGTTGCATTCATCGCTGCTCCTCCTGTGGACATCGATGGAATCAGAGAACCTGTTGCAGGATCTCTTATGTATGGAAACAACATCATCTCTGGTGCTGTTGTCCCTAGTTCAAACGCTATCGGTCTTCACTTCTATCCTATCTGGGAAGCAGGAAGTCTAGATGAATGGTTGTATAACGGTGGTCCTTTCCAACTCGTTGTCTTCCACTTCCTTATTGGTATCACAGCATACTGTGGTCGTCAGTGGGAACTTTCTTACCGTCTTGGTATGCGTCCTTGGATCTGTGTAGCATACTCTGCTCCAGTTTCAGCAGCATTCGCTGTGTTCTTGGTCTATCCTTTCGGTCAAGGTTCTTTCTCTGATGCTATGCCTCTTGGTATCTCAGGTACTTTTAACTATATGTTCGTGTTCCAAGCAGAGCACAACATCTTGATGCACCCATTCCATATGCTTGGAGTTGCAGGTGTATTCGGTGGTTCTCTATTCAGTGCTATGCACGGTTCTCTTGTTACTTCATCTCTTATCAGAGAGACTACTGAGCAAGAGTCACAGAACTACGGTTACAAGTTCGGTCAAGAAGAAGAGACTTACAACATCGTTGCCGCTCACGGTTACTTTGGTCGTTTGATCTTCCAATATGCTTCATTCAACAACTCACGTTCATTGCACTTCTTCCTTGCTGCATTCCCTGTGGTTTGCATCTGGTTCACTGCAATGGGTGTAAGTACAATGGCATTCAACTTGAATGGTTTCAACTTTAACCAGTCAGTTGTAGATGCAGGTGGTAAAGTCATTCCTACTTGGGCAGACATCTTGAACAGAGCAGGTCTTGGTATGGAAGTTATGCACGAGCGTAACGCTCACAACTTCCCTCTCGATCTTGCTGCTGCTGAGTCTGTGCCTGTTGCACTGACTGCACCTTCAATCGGTTGATCTTCTCATTACATTATGATATTCTATAGGGACCTTACGGTCCCTTTTTTTATGCCTAAAAAACTGTGGGATGTCTGGAAGTATTCACTCGGAAGTTTCTCTGATGACAAAACTGAACAGTATGATAACTACATTGTGGTTGTACGGACCATTTTATTTCTCAGTTATCTTGTCACTAATTGTTTTATTATCAGCGGAGTCGTACGACATTGGAATCCCCCAGAACAAACCCCTAAATACCTAAACAAAGTGTCAGTAGATGAGCAACCTCTCGAACGATCATTGGTTCGAACGAAATTGTGATCCCTCAGATGTAGAACAACAGGAACAACCTGTACAATCTGGGGGTGGAGGAACTGGTGCGCCTGGTGGTGCCCCCTCCCCTAACACACTGACAGCAGTAGTGGAGCAACTCCTTGGTCAATGTTATGGCGATCAAGGTACGTTGCAACCTAACAACTTCCCTGACTTAACGGAAGAACCACTACCACCTCCAACGTATATCAGTTGGAAACCTATTTTAGATACCATCCTAGGACTAGGACTAGATGCACCTGATACAGGTGACATTTCTATCTCAGTCATTGATAATGAGGATGAGAACTCTGGTGACGTGTGTACCTCACCAAAGGGAACAAATAATATGACTCGTGACACAGTAGATTGTGATGACGGAAAGAACCCTGACCTTGAGGAGTGTCTTCAGAATCATCTTGACTGTCACTTCAGACCTTATGTTGGTGGTGCTTGGAAACCACCTCAGGCAGACTGTGATTCCTTTGTACCTAAGGCATCATATGGAATGACCAATCAGGTATGTATTAGAAATTGTGTAACAGAGAGAGTACCTATATTTGAATACCTAAAAGGTATGGGTAACACAGGTGGTGCTGTGTTCAATGGACCCAATACAATCACAGTTAGTGGTAATACTTCACAGACAATCAGTTTAGAATTTCAATGGGATGATAACCCTCGTACATATGGCACTGCTGTAGATCAGATCTCAGTTGGTGGTGCTACGTTCACTAGAAATGGAGAGAAAGGAAAGATAACAACAGCAGTCACACTCTCACCTGGGGATTACTCTATTAGTTACTCAGGACTATCTGGTTCTGGATACTCAGTTGATAATGATAAGAACTATGGTGACAATAAGTCTATTAAATTCTTAGACAATGATGGTAACGATGCTAACGCAAGGTTCTCTATCCTAGGTAACAATAATATTGGTAGAGATCATCGTTACGGTAAGTTTGATATACCTACCAGTGGTTATCAGATGGGTGGTATCAGGTGGTACGGTAACCTTGTACCCTCTGGTACAGGACGTAGCGTCCCTGTCTATAGAACATTCTCATCATCCAGACAGGACACTCAGTTGTTGTCTGACCCTGCAGGTGAGGGCAGTGATCTAGATGCAGGTGGTTACCAACCACGTGATGAGGTTCTCTTCTATGGTTATAGAGAGGCAGAAGATATGATCTCAGAACTGATGGAAGGTGAGGAACCTGCTGCTCTCCATCGTTACTATAGTTTTGAAGGTGAAGATCATAGGTACTCCATTGAACCACTTGGAAACGTAGCAAGAGCACCAAATCTCAAGAATAATATATTCAGGTTTGATACCCCTGCTGAGTCTAGACTCAAGATTACTTTGAATACACGACGTGGTAGTGCATCCTATGAAAATACTATTGGATGGTACGTCACAGATGAAAACAATGTACCTATCTTTGGTCGTGTTCTTCTAAGCAACGCTACTGATTCCTCTGGTACATTCCATAGATCTATCCCTAAGGATGAGATCAATTCTTATATGCCCTGCAACCTTGGGTTCTTTATGATTCCTGATGGTAATAATGGTGGTGCATCTGATGGTCAGGACATCACATTCTCAGCACATAACAATCAATATGGTGCAGGATACACAACCAATCAGAACAGTCACCCTAGACAGAATGGATATGTATGGTTCTCAGACAGGAGACTGAACCCTGGCAAGAAAGATATGACCAAGTGGCCAGATGCTGTTTGGCAATACTGGGAGGACTTGTGGGATGGTGATGAAGATTATAATGACACTCGCCTATCATATAGAGTAGGTTATGGTGACAGTGAGTATTACTATGAAGGTATTGAATGTTATGTCTTCGCTGAACCTGCAGCACCAGTCTTCGCATCTATAAACACTCAGGATGATTGCGAGAAGAAAGCATTTAAGGAAGGGTCATTTGCTGACGTGATGCTGACTCGTACTGAGTGTGGAAACTATTCAGAACATCCTAAGACAGGTGCTGACCAGTGGGAGTGTGGTAAATGTAAGGGTACCTATGCGAACAGTAGGAACAGAGTACAGAGAGTTACTGTTGCAAAATCTACAACACTCAGCATCAGATCACACGGTGGTATGACTGCAGGTTATGGTGACTGTACTAAGTTCACTTGGCAACTAAAGTTAAATGGTTTTGTGATCTATGAAGAGACATCATTAGCATCCGAGTGGAAAACTATTGGTGCTGTCTTACATACATTCCCTGTAGAGGCAGGAGATAAACTAGTATTCAAAATTAAATCCATTGACACAGGACATTACAATGGAAAGACATCCCCTGCCTTTGCATTGAGGGACGAGAACGAAGGCACATATGTAAACACTTGGACTGTCAACTTGATCACACAGTCACATAGTTATGGAACTGATAGTAAGGATCAGGCAGAGGGACAACCACAATCAGGTCCTGACATTACTGAACCCTGTGGTCTTCCTATCAGTGGTGAGTTATTCATCTACGAGAATGATCCTAGTCAGGTCTTAGCAGGTAGACAAATGGCAGTGACTAAAGAAGACTACACAACTGTACTTACTAACAAGGTAGTCAATCAGTCAGCGAATGTCTTTGCTAATAATGCTGACAGAGGTGCAGATAGAATGAGATATATCAATGGTAAAGACATAGCATCTTATGACAATGGGTACATAGGATACGTTGATGTCGTTGCAAAGAATGACTTCGCAGTTAGACTCAAGTTCGAGATCGATCGTCCTACATCAGGTACTTACTTTGACTGGCACGATTATAAGGTTAGATGGTATCTCGATAGTGTTGAGGACTGGGGTAGTGGTGGTTTCAAAGTTGGTGATGAGTTTGATTTGATCATCGATAACAATGAAGAGAACTATAATAAGAGGACTCGCACTTGGTATGGTCCTAAGTATGTGAAGTTAGGATTCAAAGTGACTGGGATCAATAGTGATCAGTGTCCTGACCCTGCTGAACTTCAAGGTAGGATTCAAGACATCGCTCTTGATAGTTACAGTGACCTCACAGTTCCTAGACAACCTGCAGCGATGGTGATAAACAACCAGAGCACCACTGGTAACGAGTATGCAGTCAATATGAATGAGATCTTCCAGAGTTTCTTCCTATATGAAAATGGTAATGCCACATCATTCCATCAGTATTGGATGGAACAAACTACTGCAGGTAATAATGTAGTCTTTAGGACAGATTATAGAGACAAAGGTGGACTGCATTTTAGACTGAAGATCAGAGTTACATTCCAAGATCATTATGATTCTGGTGATGCATATAAGTTTGACAAGTATGGATGGTTTGGTATGGTAAGTATCTCTGACGTATTTGATTATGGTAAGAGATATGATACTGAAGATGTAATTAATATTCAGTGGCCACCTGCAGACCTACAGTATTCTGATGGTTCAGAAGCACAGTCACCGTACTACCCTAGTCAAACTAACCTACCGAAGAAAGTTCTTGTAAGGGATGCCACGACTGGTAGGTATAAACGTAACGCTAGGATGGCACTGTACCAAAAGATGCACGACAAAACTAGTAACATATGGTATAGTAATAGGACGCCTTATCAACCCACACAGATAAGGAATTTCAACATCATCATTAAAGATACTGATTAATGGATTACTGGGATCGTCGCTTTCTTAAATCTAAAATGGAATTGGATGCTGTGAAAGGAGCACTCAAATCTGGAGACCAAAGAAAGGCGGCAAAGAAACTAAAGAAAATCCGTAAGTTCTTCAAATCTCCCCTTGGAGAGGTTGCTAGACTAGACGGTTCTCTATATAATGTTAAGGATTCAACACAGGAGGAACTCAATGAAGGACAAACAGATAAGGGGGATGACCCTGCTGATCGAGAGTCTCCACAAACCTGATCCTGCGTTGAGGAATTGTGCACATAATCAGGAGTGTTATCACGAACTCCTAGGGTACCGTGATGAGGTACTAGATTATTGCCACCGCCGTTTGAAGGAGATCCAAAACCAATGATCAATCTCGATGAATACTATCACTCCTACCTCACTGACAAGGAAAAGAAGTTCTGCATTGATGGTGTTTACGAGTCTGTAGTCTCTTATGGGTATCACTGTGACGGATCTGACATTACTGGGCACTATGTGTTGACAGATAACTATCGTTTGGTGTATGATCGCTCTGGCGTTTTCAAATACAAGGAAAAGTGGTCGAGTGGTTGATGGCATCGGTCTTGAAAACCGACGATGTGAGAGCATCCGTGGGTTCGAATCCCACCTTTTCCGTTACACAATGAAACATTTTGTGTATAAATAACCATTCGTGCTCGAAGCGCATCGTAAACACGAATTGTCCATTCTAATTTTAAGGAGTAAATTTTCAATGATTAAAACTGCATTCGCTGCTCTTGCCGCAGCAACCGCTATTGCTGCCCCATCTGCATCCATTGCAGGACCCTACGTTAACGTAGAAACCAATGCGTCTTGGACTGGAGACGATTACACTGGTGCAACCACAGATCTTCACGTGGGTTACGAGGGTACTACTGGCACTGCTTCATACTACGTGCAGGCAGGTCCTAGTTTGATCTCAACTGACGGTGCTGACGGTGACACTGAGTTCTCAGGTAAAGGCGGGATTGGTTTCGCTGTTTCTGAATCAGTCGGAGTGTACGGTGAGGTTTCTTTCTTGACAGATGAAGTTAAGGATACTGCCTTTGGTGGCAAACTTGGAGTTAAGTACGCATTCTAATTGTTTCGTACTATAATAGATACTAGGGAGCACTCGCTCCCTTTTTTATTCTCTGAAGACTGATGCCGAACAACACTATTATCTACACTCGTGAAGGTTGTCCCTTCTGTGTTAAAATTAAAAAACTCTACGAGATGAAAGGATGGAAGTTTCAAGAACAGAAACTTGATGTAAACTTTACACGTCCACAATTCTGGGAAGAGTTTGGTCGCTCTGCTACATTCCCACAACTAATCGTAGATGGGAAAAGGACTGGTGGATGCAATGAAACCATCACACAGTTTAGATCCCAAGGTCTTCTATAAATAAATCAGAGTTATAGGAGGTCTCTATCTTGCACCCTTTGTTCACCTTACTTGGAGAGACCGATGGTCACAGCATTATATGTCTTCGGAATTATCGGAGCATTCCTCATTGGAGGACTAGTATCTTGGACAGCGAAGGAATACGTTGATGCTTACATTGATAATGCAGCATACGCGAAGTCTATCGTTCATCCTGAGATGCTAGATGAAGATGGTAATGTAGATCAATCCGAACTACTTTACTTGCGATTCACGGATAATGATGATACACTAGACGCTGAAGATGACGACTGAGTTATGATCCTGGTCGATATGAATCAGGTAATGATCGCTAACCTGATGGTTAGTTTGACACAATCTGAAGAACTACAGGAAGGACTGGTTCGCCATATGATCCTTAACTCACTGCGAAATTATCGCCACGAGTTTCGGAAAGAGTACGGTGAATTAGTCCTTTGTTATGACAGTAAAAACTACTGGCGACGTGAATACTTTCCTTACTATAAAGGTACGAGGAAGAAGGATCGAGAGAAGTCTAAGCACAACTGGAACAACATCTTTGAACTACTGAATAAACTTAAGGACGAGTTCAGAGAGTCACTTCCATATAAAGTTGTCGAGGTTGATGGTGCTGAGGCAGATGACATCATTGCAGTTATTGTTAAGGACCAAGGTCTGAAGAACATACGACTGCAAAACAATATGCAACCTGCTCAGAAGGTCTTAATTCTCTCTGGAGATAAAGACTTCATCCAACTTCAACGCTTTAGATTTGTCACCCAGTACAATCCTTGTCTCAAGAAATATGTGAACGGTGTAGACCCTCACATTTACATCTCTGAGCACATCCTCAAAGGCGATAGAAGCGATGGAATCCCTAACGTCCTATCAGATGACTCCTGCCTCACAGAAGGACGCAGACAGCGCCCTCTGGCACGTAAGAAGATAGATGTCTGGGCACAGAACATTGACTACATCCCTGAGGAAAACAAAGCAAACTACGAGAGAAACAAAACTCTGATCGACTTTTCTTGTATCCCAAAAGAGGTGGAGGAAAAGATTATAGATACCTATGAGAGTTTTAATCCTCCTGCACGTAAATACGTGTGGAAGTATCTTGTAGACAACGAACTAAATGATTTGCTCCAACAGATCGGAGACTTTTAACTATGGCATTCAAACTTATGATCTCAGAAATTCTGCAGAAAGCACACAACGCTAAGACAAAAGCAGAGAAGGTGAAAATCCTTCAAGAAAATAATTCACAGGCACTCAGGTCTCTGTTCATCTGGAACTTTGATGAGAGTGTACAGTCTGTTGTACCCGAGGGTGATGTACCTTACACACCTAACGATGCACCTCAAGGCACAGAGCATACTCTTCTAGAGAAGGAAGGACGTAAGTTCTATTACTTTATCAAGGGTGGTGCTGAGAATATCCCTCGTATGCAACGAGAGAATATGTTCATCCAAATGTGTGAAGGTTTGCACGCAGATGAAGCAAAGATCCTCTGTCTTGTAAAGGATAAGAAACTGCACAAGAAGTTTCGCATCACAAAAAATGTAGTGAGTGAAGCATTCCCATCAATTAACTGGGGAAATCGGGGTTCTGCCTGATGAAGTTAATCAAAGAGAATGCACGTCCTGAGGACGCGAACAATCGCGACCTTCCTAACAATGCGTATCTTGTTAATTATCTTGACGAGAACGATCAACCAAAGTATGATATAGTGATGGGAGTACAGGTCAAAATCTTTGATCATTACTACGACAAGTACAAGAAAAAGTTCAAAGGATTTGAACAAACACAAGGAAGAATTTCACCTAAATTATGGAATCCAAACCCAGAGAAACCTGGAAAGAAAAAATGATCTATATGAGGGGACAAAAAGAAGAAACCCCTGAGGTCAAGAAACCAGAATACGAAGTCACCCCCGAGCAAGTTGGAAAGTTCATCGGAGTTTTCCTTCTCGGACCGCTACTTTTGATGGTATGTTGGAATGGTTTAATGCCTTACCTCTTTGGTCTAAAGACATTGAACTATCTCCACGCATTTTGTATGATTGTTATCACTAGGTTTATTACTAATGCCGACTGACCCTACTAAGGTATGCCTAGTCTCTGTCACACCTGACGCTGAGAAGACTATCGGTTATATCGCTCGCGTAAGCAACCCAAAGAATCAGGAGAACCCTAACGTAGCAGGACTCCTTAAGTATTGTATCAAGCACGGTCACTGGTCTGTGTTTGAGCAAGCAACTATGACTCTGGAAATCAGTACGACTAGAGCAATCGCTGCTCAAATCTTGAGACACAGGTCATTCACATTCCAAGAGTTTTCCCAACGGTATGCTGATGCGTCACAGTTGGACAACAGAATTCCTATGTTTGAACTACGCAGACAGGATACTAAGAACAGACAGAATAGTATCGATGACGTTGACGAATACACTAAGCAACGTTATGAAATCCTAGTTCAAAAACATTTTGATGAAGCGATGGATCTCTACAAGAAAATGGTAGATGATGGGATCGCAAAGGAGTGTGCAAGATTTGTGCTTCCACTCGCTACACCAACCAAAATCTATATGACAGGTAATCTTCGTAACTGGATTCATTATATTCAGTTGCGTGAGAAGAACGGTACGCAACTAGAACACAAACGTATCGCTGACATCGTGAAGACACACTTCATCTGTCAGTTCCCTATCATTTCTAGTGCCCTTGACTGGTGTCCAGAGGAAGACTGTGGATGCCCTGATGGGTGGGAAGATCTACAACCTTGCTTGAGGATTGACTGATGACGATGGAAGTTATTCCATTGTTTTCATCTCCTCTTTACATTGATAATGATGGTAAGATGCCTGACGTTACTGAACTAGCGTCAGGTTTTTCATACGAGAAAGTACCTAGTGGTGGAGCACTAACGCAATACCCTAACGTTCTTGCTAGAATGCCTAAAGAGTTTGTCGAATGGACAAACCACCACATCAAACAGTATGTGTATGCTATCCAAGGTATCAGTCAGAAGCACGACATCCAAGTTACTAATTCTTGGATCAGTAAACTGAATGATGGTGAAGCAGCGGACTCCCACGATCATACTAATAGTATGTTTAGTGGTGTCATATTCCTTACAGCACCTGAGGGATCATCTGAATTGATCTTCAATAAGAATCAGTACAAGATGATCGAACCAGACATTGACAGTTGGAATATGTACAATAGTTCCCTATATAAAGTTACCCCTCAACAAGGTATGATTTGTATTTTTCCCTCACATCTAGTACACTATGTGCCACAGGGTACAAATCTAACCCCACGAATGAGTCTCTCTTTTAATATTTTTATCAGAGGACTGTTCGGTATTCACACTAAATCTTTGGACCTCAGATAAATGCCAACCTACGAATGGATTAACAAAGAGACTGGAGAGATCACGACCAACTTTATGAAGATCGCTGATCTCGATAAATACAAAGAAGAACATCCCGAGTTGGAAAGATACTTGGGCAACCAAACCAACGGAACTATTTACGGTAAACCTAAACAGTCCGAAGGATTCAAAAACGTGATGCAAAAGATCCAAAAGGATCATCCTGCAGCGAACCTTAGTCGCTTTACTTAAACTATGCCACAAAGGAAGAGAAAGACACCCTCATCATCATTTTCACGTTCAGCGAAACAGATGCGAAGAAAGAAACCTATCAATCTTGAACATCTAAAAACCATTGAACCTATCACTCCTAATCAGGAGAGAGTGTTCAAATCATATGGTGAAGGTAAGAATTTGTGTCTACACGGTGCAGCAGGTACTGGTAAAACATTTATCAGTCTGTATATGGCACTGAAACAAGTGCTTGAACCTGATAATAATTATGAGAAGGTTTATATGGTGCGTTCTCTTGTGCCTACAAGGGAGATTGGTTTTCTTCCAGGTGATCACGAGGACAAGTCAAACCTATACCAGATTCCTTACAAGAATATGGTGAAGTATATGTTCGAAATGCCAGACGATGCTGCATTCGAAATGCTTTACGATAATCTTAGAGCACAGGAAACTATTTCATTCTGGTCAACCTCATTCATCCGTGGTGTCACGATGGATAATTGTATTGTCATCGTTGATGAGTTTAGTAACTTGAACTTTCACGAGTTAGATAGTATAATTACAAGGGTGGGAGAGAACTGTAAGATCATCTTCGCAGGTGACTACACACAGTCTGACCTCATCAAAACAAATGAAAAGAATGGTGTCCTAGATTTTATGAAGATCATTCAAACTATGAGTTCGTTTGATTGCGTAGAGTTTGGTATTGAAGACATCGTTCGTTCTGGTTTAGTACGAGAGTACCTGATCAGCAAAATTAATCTTGGTTTCTAATTATGTTTAACTTAGTGGGACCTCCTGTTCCACTGACTGAAATGAATGCTGTTACTAAAACTAATGGTCTTCGTTTATATGAAGTTGGTGATGGTAAATGGTATCCTTCCGTGACGACTGTCACCAGTCATCGTACCAAGGACAAGATTATGAAATGGAGGAAGCGTGTTGGAGAGACAGAGGCAAACAAGATCTCAGGTCGTGCTTCATCACGTGGCAATAAGTTTCATAGTATGGTAGAATGTTATCTGAAGAATGAAACTGTCAAGTTTGACGACAAGAATCCTTTAGCATCCTTTTTATTCAGAACAGCAAAGGAAACTCTTAACAATATTGACAACATTCATCTTCTTGAAAGTCCTTTGTTCAGTGATCACCTCCGTGTTGCAGGTCGAGTAGACTGCATCGCTGAGTATGAAGGTGAACTAGCAGTCATTGATTTCAAAACTTCTACGAAACCAAAGAAAGAAAACTGGATTGAGAACTACTTTGTTCAAGAAACTGCATACGCTGTGATGTATTACGAGCGGTGTGGTGTCAAGGTTGATAAGATTGTAACTCTTATCGCCACTGAAGAAGGATCTATGCAGGTCATTCAGAAGACAGATCTTGATTATTACTACCAATTACTTGTTGAATACATCAACGAATTTATGCAGTCAAAACTACAATGAAGGAATACAAAGACAAATTTATGACACAAGCGAAATTTTCTGCTGCTGTGGAAGAGGTTGTCAAAAACAGCAACGGACTTGTCAACTATATTGATGCAGTCATTGTTGTCTGTGATGATCTTGACATTGAGGTGGATACTGTTAACAAACTCATCAGCAAACCGCTGAAGGATAAGATTAAGTTTAATGCCCAAGAATTAAACTACGTTAAACGCACAAGCAGAGGAGTCCTACCAATATGACCAACCCATTCTACGAATCAGAAGTAGTACGTGGCGAAGTACAAGAGATGGAGCAACTCTATCTCGAACTAGCAAAACTATCAGTCAAGTTTGCTGAACTCGATGAGGAAGGCAGACGACAGCATCTAGAGGGAACTCTGGAACTGATCGCTAAACAGAAGGTATTCTATGCTAGACTTGCTTTGATGGCACATCAAGACGAGGAGGCAAGGTCCATCAAGTTCAAAATCGATACCCTTTCAGAAATGTATTCTGGTGGGAAGCATATCAACGAGGTTCTTGATGATATGGAGACAAAACTCAAGGATATGCGTAAGAAGCACCTTGACAACGACTAAATAGTACGTTACCCTGTATGGGTAGTACAAACACACAACACACAAAGACACTAATCAAATGGCATTCGCAGATCTTAAGAAAAAGTCTGGTTCATTCGCTAACCTGACTAAAGAAATTGAGAAGATGTCCAGTGGAGGAAAGAAGGTTGATGAACGCTTCTGGAAACCACAGGTGGACAAATCAGGTAATGGATTCGCAGTAATCCGTTTCCTCCCAGAGTCTGAAGGAGCAGACCTTCCTTGGGCACAGGTTTGGAGTCACGCATTCCAAGGTCCTGGTGGTTGGTACATTGAGAACTCTCTCACAACCCTTGGTCAAAAGGATCCTGTCTCTGCACTCAACTCTTCACTTTGGAACTCTGGTAACGAGTCAGATAAAGACATCGCACGTAAGCAAAAGCGTAAGTTGTCGTACTACAGTAACATCTACGTTATTAAGGATCCATTGAATCCTGAGAACGAAGGTAAGGTATTCCTGTATAAGTATGGCAAGCGTATCTTTGACAAGATTATGGCAAAGATGCAACCCAATGAGAATGACTACGATCCAGAACCCGCATTCAATCCTTTCGATCTTTGGAAGGGTGCTGACTTCAAGTTGAAGATCAAGCAGGTTGCAGGTTACTGGAACTATGATGATAGTTCTTTCACTACTCCTAATGTCTTGGGTAGTTTTGATGATGATAAACTTGAGGAGATCTACACATCTGCTCACGATCTTGCAGCATTCACTGCTCCAGATCAGTTCAAGTCCTATGAAGAACTTGATGCTCGTCTGAAGTCTGTGCTTGGTCCTAAGACTGCTGCTCTGCAGATCGATGAGTCACTTGAGGATGAGTCTGAAGGACGTGGTTCATTCAACGCTGCTGACATCACTCCTACTGCTCCTGCGTGGACAGAACAGGTGACCACTTCAACAAGTGGCACAGATGAGGATGACACTCTCTCATACTTTGCTAAACTAGCAGAAGAAGAGTAAAGAACCAATGAAAAAGTTTGCCATCGCACTCCTTGCACTTACCATCGCATCACCTGCGGTGGCAGCACATCGCCCTCGCATTAAAACTGCGGATGGATTTGAAGTACACCCATCACATTGTGTGTACGATAAACTATTCGAGACTTGGAACTGTTGGTATTCACCAGTGAGACCAAAGCGAGAGCATCATCATCACCATCATCATCATTATCGTAGGGACTATTATCGTACTCCTGTCTTCAGACCTAATGAGTACAACGAACACGGTGTTCCCTGTTATTTCTACAAAAAAGACGGTTGGTGTTTCTAACCGTGTAGAGCATAATCTAAAGCAAGTTTGGCGGTCGTCTTAAGTTTAGGACGCCGCCATTCTGCGTATGGAATAGTCACAAGAAATCCTAGGAGGTCTCCGTCTTCTACATCAGGAACTCCTACTGGTTGCACAAAAAATATACCTGCGTGTGCTACTGTCTTCCAACCTATATCAACAAAACCTAACTCTCGAAGAGCACATTCTAATTTAAGAGACTGTGAACCTTCGATGCAAAGCATTAATATCCTCCTCCGTAGTAACCTCCACCAGAACTACTGGAACCACCACTGGAACTGGAACCACTGCTAGAGGAACTGGAACTGCTGCTACTGCTAGAGGAACTAGAACTACTTGAGGTGTCACCACTACCAGTCTGAGTGCCAGTGTATGATCCAGAAGACGTACTCGATGTGGATGTTGTGGTTGTAGATGCTTGTGTGTTATCTGTATCTGCATCTACTGCTGATGTCACAGCACCTGCTCCTCCACCACCAGATGAGATGAGTGCTGTAGATGATCCACCACCACGTGCAGAACCAGTTGATGCTGTGCTCTGACTTGGTTTTCTATAGTTAGTGATACCAATGAACTCCTCTGCCAATGTGGTAGGGGTTTTCTTATTACCTTTGGAATCTACTTCATCGTTAGGTAGATACTTGGCAAGTCTTCTGAACTCATTCACAAAGTCATCGATGTATGCACCACGCAAGAGATGTATGTTACGTTTGTATTCATTCTCTGCATCAAGTTTCTCAAAGTTACTGACAGGTCTACGAGAATCCTGCTTGGGATACATAGTCCCATCAGATTTAACGTATTGATAGTCCTCGTTAACAGTTATACCTTCGGGTAGAATCACATTATCATTATGATCTAGGATCTCTCTGGTTTCGTAGTGACTGACTGAATCTACATCACCAAATCTGTCTTGACATATAGCATATAATTCGTCTCTTGTTACTGGCCATTCTTCATTTACATTGATGATGTTGTTGCAAAGCAACACAACCCAGTCCAATCCAGAATCACCATACACTTTCTTGGCAACCATATCTGGACGCTCACCTTCCTTGATAGAATACTGAGTAAAACCTAGGAGTTTACCTACGATCTTCTCCTTGATCTTAATGCGACGGAAGATATTTTTTGTAAGTTCGTAAGGATGGTTACCGTTTTGGAACGTCCTGTTTCTTACATATACGTTGGGGAAATACTTAAAATATGCCATTATGCTCCGAACATATCGTTTGTAATGAACTGAGTTTCTTTGAAGGTCATCGTCAAAGTGTATGCAACAGGACCATAGTCCCAAGTGTTGTTAGCAATGTCTCTCAGTGTATTCATAAAGTTATCAGGTGAAGAACTCAATGAAAGATTCTCAAGCACAACTTTCGTTGGGAAGTTATGAATCTGTTTAAGGAACCCACCTTTACCAGTGATCGTAAGATCATCACCTGTCTCAGTCTCTTGTGCTTTCACACGAACAACAGACAGACGATAATGGTGAGGAATGTTTAGGAACCTAGCGTTGTTAGCAGTCTGACCATCTTTAACTGCCACAAAGTCTGCTGCTTTCTCTGCAGTTGTACCATCACCTTCAGTCTTCTCATTCTTACCGTCTATACCAAACATCTTATTGACTGCATCCTCGTTACCACCTGACACAGAGGGGTGCATAGTGATTCTTAGTAGTTTGAATATTCTTAGTGCTTCTTCTGCCTCAGATGCATTACGTGGTGCAATCTTAAAGTTAAATGTATGGTTTCTATATGCCACACCTTTGAATGTTACTTCTTGATATGGGTTGAAAATTTTCTTAGTTGTAAGAGCAGACAGAGCGTTGCCATCAATGTCACCACCTGCACCTAGACCAGAGTTAACTGTACCGAGAGCAGATGATACTGAGTTCATCAAGAACTCTGGTTTCAATGCACCTGCTGTACTTTGTAATTGATCTACAAGATTATCTTTGTTAGTTAGATCTCCCACTGCACCGATCGCACCAAGACCAACTGCACCCAGTGTTGTCTCGTTATACATTGCTTGATAACTTTCCTGCAATCCATTGGGTAAATATAAGAACACGTTACCCACTAATCCTGCAGTGGATCTCTGAGCATTCAGTGATTTTATATCTTGTCCACCAGTTCCTGCATAAGTATAAGGGTTAGCAATCTCAGAATCAAAAACTTGAATCTTCAAATAATCAACAAGTTCAGTCCGATATGTATCCTCAGCATCAATCTCTCTTCTACTGGAGAGGATGTCTGTTGGAAGCGTTCTTGGGTAGACTAATGGAGCAGTCATATGACACAGCGTAGTTATTCAGGACGGTTCAGACCTAGTTACCCAGGAAAATACAAAGGGGATCCCACAAACATTATTTATAGGAGTTTATGGGAAAGAAAATTAATGGTGTGGTGTGATAAGAATGAGAACGTTCTAGAGTGGGGTAGTGAGGAGATTATTATCCCGTACGTGTCACCCATCGACAATAGAATCCACAGATATTTCCCAGACTTCTACATCAAAGGAAGAACTTCCTCTGGTACTACTAAATATATAGTGGAGGTAAAACCCAAAGCACAAACTCTTCCACCTAAGAAAGGTAGGAAGACGAAGAAATTATTGAATGAGATCGCCACTTACGGAGTCAATCAAGCGAAGTGGAAAGCAGCACGTGAGTATTGTGCAGATCGTAAGATGAAGTTTATGATCCTCACCGAAAAAGAACTCAAGGTATGACTGTCTATCAAGATCTAAGAGACCTAGCAAACTATAAATCTATGGCACCATCGTGGTGGAGGAGTCAGTTGTTCTTCTACCTTGCAGGTCGTGGTCTGGATAGTCCTGCTGTCGGTGGGGTGTGTACATTCAAGTACACAGCAGAGTATGCAGAGAAGTATCAGTTCTGGGACAAGTGTCCTATGGTGTATGTGATAGGTGAGTCATCGGAACACTTCTGGGGTGCCAACGTCCACTATCTACCACCTCAAGCACGGGTGTCAGGGTTCTCCCCGTCACCACCTCCCGTTACTCTGCATAAATACTTGAGAAGTAATGTTATTTCTCCCTATTACAGCATAGAAAACTCTGAGTGGGCAGATATTGGTTTGATTCCCTCTGAAGAATTTGTTACCACTATCAACGGAAGAAACATACCTGTACCAACGTCGGCAGTATTGAAGAAACTTTAATGGCATACGCAGCACCCAATTCATTTACACAGTTCCGAGACCTTGTTGCCAAAGGTGCTTGGGAACCCGTTCGTGGCAACCTGTACTCTGTAGACATTGGTTTCCCGAGAGTTCTTGGTGCAGGTGCTTTGCAACCTAATGAATTCAAACCTAGTGCAGAATATTATGATGCTATAAACTATTTTGCTGACTCAGTTACGATTCCATCTAGAAATATTACTACAGGTGACACACAAAACTTTGGTCTTCAAAGATCATATGCTACAGGACAGACACCTAATGAACTAGCGATGTCATTCCTGGTGACTAAGAACCAGTGGCATAGAAATTACTTTGAGACTTGGATGAATGCTATCGCACCTGATGGTGAGAACAGAGTCTGTTTCTATGATGATTACATCTGTGACATCATCGTTAGAAAGTGGGAGAGAGGATCTAATTTTAAGGTAGAGACAACCAAGAAAGATATAAAGTATGAGACACGTCTGAATAAAGCGACGGGTATCTGGAGATTTACGGGTGCATATCCATTCAACCTAGGTACAATGAACTTTGGAAATAGTAATTCAGATGTTATGAGATTGGATGTACAGTTTAAGTTTGAGCGTTATAGATTTACTACGAAAGAGAATAGAGTCAATGGATGGACTCAAGAAAAGATCATAAACAATATAGATAATGTGCTCGACAGTAGTGATTTCAGGACCTACGTCGGGGTCTAAATAGTTTTACTGAATTGTAATTTTACACAATGCCTTTACCTAAACTGAGCATTCCAGATTATGAATGCGTGCTTCCTCGTGGTCAGAAAGTTACCTACAGACCTTTCCTAGTAAGAGAAGAGAAACTTCTTTACCTTGCTATGGAGACACAGGATAATAAGGAGATGATCAAAGCGGTTAAAGATATTATCAAAGCGTGCACTAACATTAAGAACGTTAATGATCTTGCCACTTTTGATATTGAATATCTTTTCCTTAAAATCCGTGGTAAATCTGTGGGTGAGGTAAGTGAATTCAAAATCACTTGTCCTGATGATGAGGAAACTAAGGTTGATGTTCAAGTCAATCTCGATGAAGTTAAGGTACAAATTCCTAAGGAACATACCAACAAACTTCAAGTCAGCGATGAAATTACCATTACTATGAAGTATCCTTCACTGGATGTGTTCGTGAAAAATAATCTAGTTGACAATCCAGGTGTAGATGATCTGTTCAAACTCGCTGCCACTTGTACTGATAGTATTGCTGAAGGCGAGGATGTATATGAAGGAAAAGATCATACAACCAAGGAACTTGTAGAATTCTACGAGAGTATGGATTCAGTACAGTTCTCTAAGGTTCAGAAGTTCTTTGAAACTATGCCTAAACTTACTCATACTATTGACGTTTTCAATCCTAAAACTGAAGTTACATCACCCATCGTGCTTGAAGGACTAGCAAGTTTTTTCGCGTAGCCCTAGCGCACGACTCCTTGATGAATATGTTTGAGACTAACTTTGCTTTGATGCAACACCATAAGTATAGTCTCACTGAGTTAGAAAATATGATGCCCTGGGAACGTGATGTTTATGTGAATCTTCTGATGCGTTATCTACGTGAAGAAGAGGCAAGGCAACGACAACAGTCGGGTCAACATCAATCACTTTAATGGCAAAAGCAGCACCCAAGTTACAAATAAGAAACTTTCTTCCTGTCACTACCTCAGGTATGGACAAGAAAGATCCTGCTATGTCAATGACCTTGGCAGTCAATAGACTCGGAGCAACGGTAACTGATGTAGGTAAAATCCTAACCAGTTCACATCAAGCGAGACTAGATGCAGCGTATCAGGTGCAAGGAAGAAGATCTTTAGCACAAGACAGGGCGAGAGAGAAACAGATTGAGAAGAAGACAGCAGAAAATATTGACAAGGAGTCAGAAGCAAGAGGATATAAGAAGGGTGGCAGTGGTATCTTTGGACTGCTATCACCACTGATCGAACCTCTAATTCAATTTGCAGGTACTCTTGCAACGTTCTTTGCATTGGATTTCTTATCCAAGAAAGAGAACCGACAGGCGATCGAGACTGGTTTCTCGTGGATCGGTAAGTGGTTGGGAACCGTATGGAAAATTGGATCGAAGGGTTTCTCTATGCTCTACGATGGTCTGTTCGATCCAGATGGCAACGATGGACCTCTAATGAGAGCACTGAAAGTTGTAGGTGGTCTCGCAAGTATTTTTGTAGCAGGTAGAATATTAAGACCGTGGAAGATAGCGGGAGACATAGGCAAACTATCTAAACTATTCTCAGGAAACAGAAAGGCAGGAGTAAAACAGCAGCGTGCAATCCAACAGCGCCAGATGAGAAATCAAGGCGTAAGACCAGGGGTAAAAGGCAAACCGATGAAACCTGGTGGTGGCGGCAAGTTGCTAGGTAAGATGGGTAAGTTCTTCAAATCTCCTGTCGGTGCAGGTGCACTGTCAGGTGTGTTTGCATTTGGATCTAGACTTGCTGCAGGTGACAAGTTAAATGTTGCAGCAGGTGGAGGTATCGGTGCTGCTATTGGTACTACTGCAGTAACTGCACTGTTGGTGCCTGTCTTGGGACCATTTGCACCTCTTGTTGGTGGTGTCTTAGGTGGATTCTTTGGAGATAAGATTGGAGCGTTCCTTGGAGAGGCAATAGAACCTATTCTGAAACCTATCGGAGATTTCTTTAAGAATGTTGCTATGCCAGTGTGGAAAGCATATCTGACGCCACTGATCGAACCACTGAAAGATTTGTTCCCACCACTACAAGCATTCTTTGGTCTCCTTATTGATACGATTGCACCTATCGCAAGCAAGGTGTTCCAAGGTCTTATGGACTGGTTGGTTGGTCCTATGGCGAAGGCAGCGTTGGATGGTATCATCTGGATTATTGAGAAGGCATCGTGGTTCATTAACAACGGTGTCAAAGTTGCACAAGGAACAGTGAATACTTTCACGAGAGTCTTTGGTTCTGACAGTCAGAAAAAATTGGCACAGGTAGAGAATGAAGACTATGATGTTCAAAATCTAACTAAGCAATTAGCAAAGATTAAAAAACGTCAACAAAAAGGGAAGGGTGGAAGTAGATCAATCTGGTTTGGTGTTGATGGTGTCATCAGGACATCCAATGGTGCACCAGGTATGCATATGGGTAATGGTCACGGTAACCCACTTGGTTCAACTAACGATGAAAAAGCGAAGCACTGGGAAGAGGTTTTAATACCCCACGCTAAGAAGAAAGCAAGAGAAGCACACGAGGCAGCAAGTCAGATTGAGATGGCACAACCTCAAACTGATATGGTTTCCGATCCATCTAAACTCAAAGCAGAAACACCAGACAACAGAGCAGTGACTGCACAAGGAGGACGTTTAGATTTCCAAGGACACGGTGATGGTGCTACTGGTAAGTTGACTCTGTATGATGCCAAGAATAAGAAGATTGGAACTTGGGAAGCAATCAGTGGTACATATGGTACAGCAGGTGCAACACAGAAACAAAGAAGAAACATATCTGGAACCAACAATCCACTACCTGACGGCACCTATCCACTGGTAGGATTCCAACAGCACGAAAACATTAATAGGATTGGTGTTTGGTCTACCTTCGTCAACAATATGCAAGGTAAGATTGGTAAGAGAGGGGAGATAATGATTCACAATGATATTGGTGATGATGGAACCGCAGGTTGCGTTGGTGTGTCTCTTGGTGGAACAGCAAATACAAAGAAAGACAAGGATTTCCAAGAGAAATATAAGAGTGTGATGCCAACAACATTGAGAGTTTCTATTGGTAAGAATGCAAAGAAATTATCCGCAGGTATTAGTAACAGTCCTGACAACCGTGAAATTACACCAACCGACCTAAATACTAAGACAAGTGCATTGACAGATGCATCTCAAAGACAAGACACTGAACTCAGTTCAGGTGAGTCTTCACAGGTGGTCGTTATGCAACCAGTCATCAAGACAGTCAAAGAAACGGTCGGTGTTGACAACACTCAGATCATTCACACTGATCCTGGATTCGGAGCAATGTTCTAATGGCAGAACGTATCAGGTTATATAAGTTCGTAACACCACCCAAAGAGGCGGATGGTGCACAGATGACTGTGGGTAAAAAAACATTTACCACCACAGGTTTCGTCCCAACAGTTAAAGCAATTAATTCCCTAGGAGCAACTGTAAACAGCATTGGTCTTGCTCTGAAGAAGAATCAGGAAGCACAAGCACGGATAATGGAGGACCAGAGACGTGCTGCTGCCCTCCAAGCAGATAGACAAAGAGAAGCAGCGATAGAAGCAGAAGAAGCAAGTTCAGACAGCGCAATCAGAAACACCACTGGTTCCGCTATGGGTTTTATGGATTACTTGTGGAAATTCCTCAAGAATCTGTTGATCTTTGGTGCACTGGACTTCCTCTCTAGGAAAGAGAATCGAGAGAAGATAGTAAAAGCGTTTGAGATGGTAAGTGGGTTCTTCAAGTGGATTGGAGACACGATAAATTGGTGGAAAGAGAAATATGGTGAGTTATTTGGTGAAAATAGCGATGGATGGACTAGATTCCAAGCGGCAGCAAAAATGCTTGGTGCAGGACTTGCTGTATTAGCAGGTATTGCGTTCCTGAAGAATCCTATCGGAACTATCAAAGCATTTAGTGGTATTATCACCACTGTTGGTAAAGGTATTATGAATTTGGGCAAATTCCTTGGCGGGAATGCCCTTGGTCAGATGGCGATGGCGGGTGCTCAAGGTTATATGGCATACCGCGATGTAGCAGCAAATTATGAGGGTGCTGAAGAAGATAGGATGGCAGCAGCGAGAGGTGCAGGTGTTGGTGCTGCAGGTGGCGGTATGGCACTCGGTATGATCGGTAACAAGATTGCAGGTCCTATCGGTGGATTGATTGGTAACGCTGTTGGTGGATTACTAGGAAAAGAGGCAGGTAAGTTCCTTGGACCTATGGTTGGCAATTTCTTTAATACACTTAAGGAATTGTTTGATACTATGATGGAGTATTTGGACAATCTCTTCAAACCACTCAGAGAAGCGTTAACTGCACTTTTCGAGGCGATGGGTCCACCATTGCAGATGATCGTAGATGCGATAAAACCACATCTACCTAAATTGATGTCATTTGCCGAAATGATGGGTAAGGTGGTATTCTTCCCATTGATCAAAATGGTTGAAGGGTTGACTCGTTTCCTCAAAATGATCCCTGGGGTCAAACAGAGGATGGACGAAGCAGATACTACAGGTGAGGGCGAAGATCCACAAGAGATGTCAGTAGGTGGTCTGATTCAACCACAGACCGCAGTGTTGCCACAGAAGTCTGACGGTGGTTGGATCAGTGGACCACAATCAGGTTACCCAGTATCACTCGATGGTGGAAAGTCGATTTCCTTTATCGGACACGGAACTGAATATGTGGCACAAAGATCCTCTGGGGGATTTGTCATTCCATTTAATACCCCCCATACTAAGAGAGACCCAGGTCTGACTAGTAGAAGAATGCAGCAAGCGTCCGCTGCAGGATATAAAGTACCAAAATTCTCAAAAGGTGGTATAGTTCCATTTGACTTCGGTGGTTCAAAATCATCTCTCACATCACCCCCTGCATTGCCACCTACAAATTATGGTCAATATAAAGGATACTCATTTGGTGGATTTTTAGATAAACTTTCATCTGTAGCAGCAAACGCGACTTTACCGCCACACGCATCAGCAGCGATGAAATTCATCAAACCTCATATCCAGTCTGCTAGTGAAAATATTGGTGGTGTCGTTAGCAAAGTTGTTGACATTATGCCTGCACCTCTAAGAGAGAAAACAGGTCAAATTATCAATAAGACAGTTTCACAGATTAAGAGTCTTGCCACAAAAGTCAAGAGTCAAGACCTAAATGCTGCAGTTGAGACTATAGTTGCTGATGCTATTGTGTTGCCTACAGAGAAATCACAAACAAATGCAGGTGGCGGTGGTACTGTGGTTCAACCTAAGACTGCTCCAAATCCTGCTCAAGAGTTCCTCACCAGTAGATTTGGTCGAGTCGCTGAAGCATCTAGTTCTTTGAGTAATCTATTCTAATGGCAGAAGATTCCACATATCAGGCAAAAGGTTATACTATCAAACAGTTCAATCTGTATATGACAGATAAGTATAATCCTTCAGAAACGATCGAAGAGATAGCACCTGAGGATGGTAACCCGATCGATATTAGAGGTATTTGCCCTGGATTTAAGTATATTGAATCTCTCACCTCTCCCTCTGTCAGGATGGAACTCGCAATGGCAGATACTATGGACCTGATTTCTGATTTGACTGGTAATGAATTCATTCAAATCGAATTGGAGTCAGATAGTGCTCCAGATCAACCTCTGACAATCAGACAACGTATTTTCAAGATTGGTTCTGTAACCAAGTCTGAAAGAATGCAAGCATATGTGATATACACTGTTTCACCAGAAGCATATAATAATGAGACCAACAGAGTCTTTAAGTCATTCAAAAATAAGACTGGTGTAGATCACGTAAAAGAGGTTGTCGAAAAGTTTTTGAAGTCTGCAGGTCGAGAATACTCGTATGAGGCATCGACAGGCAACTTCAATTTTATATCTCCCTCTTGGAGACCATTTGATGTAATTGCGTATATCTCAGACAAAATTGTTTCTTCAGAAACAAAAAAAGCGGGGTATATGTTCTTTGAAAACAAGAATGGGTTCTATTTTAACACAATAGACACCCTTACCAAGGGAGAATTGATGAATGTGGAGGGAAATATCCCGCAATTCACATATGAACAGTCAAATGTTGGCGATTCTGAGTTTAACGCTTATAATATAGAATCAATGAACTATCCAGATCAGGGAAACCATCTGGAGAAAATGAGAACTGGTGCATATGTAAACACCGTTATTGGTGTTAAAGCACCTGCACTTACATCAGGAAATCTACCTACAGCAGGTAGTGGATCTGATGGACCCTCAGGTTCTATTAAAAAACCTGTTACTCAAACCCTGTTACAGGTTTTCAGTGAGGCAGAAACGCTAAACGACGCATTCCCATTCCCTAAAATTAAGGAGGAATACTTCGACGAGAAAAAACCAACTCGTACGAAGATTCGTGCTTTGCCAGGGATGAAGAATGCAACCACCGCCCTTGACGGATCCGCATCCGCAGGCAGTATGGATACAGATACAGTTGCTGCTAGTGCATACGCTTATTCACGATGGCAGTTACTGAACTCTATCACACTTGACATAACCATCCCAGGTAATGTATCATTAACTGTCGGTATGGTTATTGAATGTAAAATACCTGCTTCTAAAAACGAAGAGGATAGAACTGTATTGGATCCAATTTATTCAGGACGGTATCTTATCACGGGATTGTTACACGATTACACTCCCACAGGGTTAACTACACGTTTACACCTATCTAAAGATAGTGTAACCTCATAGGAGACATTCAAATGCAAACACTAGAACAACACATCCAACACGATAAAGAGATTCTCGATAATCCACAGACAAGTCCTCAGACTCGTCGTCATATCGAGGGTGAACTTCACGAGTTGGAAACTTACGTTAAAAACCACAAGGCAGAGATCGAAGCAGGAGATCATCACGATCCTACTGCACTAGAACTGTTCTGCGAAGTAGAACCATCTGAACCTGAGTGTCTAGTTTACGACGACTAATTTATCATCTATCATTATGGCAGCAGTACAATCGTTTATTGCGGGTGGCAAAATAAAAGAAGAAATTATTGACGGTGTAGTAGATTTCTACAATACCTGTGATTATCTTGCCAAAGTCCCTGGCGAATATAGTGGTGGAACTGATCCACTCATTAAAAACTCCACGGATATGTCTGTGCCATCTTGGATTAAAGATCCGAGAATTACAAATTACTTGGATGAGGTACAAGCGTGCATTCAACTGTACGTTGATCAATATCCTTGGGCGAAAATGGCGGATTTGGAGGTTATCGAACCATTCAATATCCAAGAATACGAACCAGGGCAAGCATTTTCACAACCCCACTGCGAAAGAGTGGGTTCAAATAAGACTACATCTTTCAGACATCTTGTCTGGATGACCTATCTAAATACAGTGCAAGAAGGCGGTGAGACCCAATGGGTGCATCAAGACCTCACGATTCAACCCGAAAAAGGATTGACATTGCTGTGGCCAGTTGATTGGACTCATATTCATCACGGTGTTCCTGCTCCCAATGAAAAGAAACTTATTGTAACTGGATGGATTTCGTATGCGTAATGTCCTATTGGCGACATTGTTGAGTTTGAGTTTACCTGTAGCAAAGGCAGAACCCACTAAGGGTTATTTTACATACGATGCTATGGGATGTATGTTACTACAGGAGTGTACTGAAGATGTAAAAAGAGTCCGTAATACGGACCAAGTTCAAGAGATTTTTCCTAACCAAAACTTCGACGTAGTTAGAGAAGAATTCAACAGTATTTCAGAGTCATTTGACAAATTAGGAATAAACGTTTATATTGCTAGTCCAAGGTATTTTCCTGTTGGACATAGAGGTGTTTACCATACTGTTAGTAATAACTTCTATCTCAATGAGGCATATGTCAGTCGTCCTCACGTGTTTATGGCAGTAGTCAGACACGAGGGATGGCACGCTGCTCAGGATTGTATGGCAGGTACCCTTGACAATTCGCTTCTCGCTATTATCTACCCAGAGGACAAAGTTCCCGAAATGTGGCAGAATATGGCAGAGAGAACGTATTTTCAAAACCCTGCAGCAATTCCTTGGGAAAAGGAAGCATTTTGGGCAGGTCACACAGCGGATCTAACTGCTGACGCACTTAAGGTGTGTGCATCAGATACTCCGATGTGGGAACATTATTCACCCACTCCTCTTACAAAGAAGTGGTTAATCGAAAACAATTTTATTAAATGAAATGTTGGCATTGCCAGACTGAATTGATCTGGGGAGGAGACCATAGTCTCGATGAAGAAGACTATCCACTAACCTCCTCAGAATATTCTATGGTCACAAATTTGAGTTGCCCTAGGTGTAACTCGTTTGTTGAAGTTTATTATCCTAAACAATGAAAAAGAAACGTTGGCATCAAGTGAAATCATCACCTTACTATATCTTCTGGGGTCTTTGTTCTGTTGCTGTTGTAGCAGGACAGGTCTATATCGGAAGCGGTTATCACCGTATGGCAGACAGTTTCAACAATTATGTTGAGAGTCTTGCTAAATAATAAAAAACCTATATTAAGTCGTGGCAACAGCAGCACCTATTGGAAAATCTGACGTAATGGGTCGTGACGGGTTCACTTGGTGGTTAGGTGAAGTCGAATCGATCAAAGATCCTCAAATGCTTGGCAGAGTCAAGGTGAGGATCGTTGGGTGGTACACAGGTACTGGTGGTCAATCATATCTTGATCAAATTCCTACAGAAGATTTGCCTTGGGCAGTCGTTATGCTGCCTACTGATCAGGCAGGTATCAAGAATACTGGTACAAAGACTGAACTGCAAGTTGGTGCTCAGGTATTAGGTTTTTTCCTTGACGGGGAAGAAGCACAACTCCCTGTTGTGATGGGATCTCTTCGTGGATTCCGTGGTCAATCTGATCCTAAACAAGGTGACGATTCTGCCACTAGCGAAGAAGGAATTTCTGCAACCACTATCGCTGACAACACAGAGGCACTCACAGAGGAGGAGATGCCCGAAACTGCCAAGGACATTAAGGGGCAGGTTGTCAATCAGGGTAACAGTTTCGTTGTAGATGGAAGCGTTACACCTGGGGATGAGAACGGTGGTGAAGAGAAATCCAATGGTGTTCTATCGATTCTTGAGCAGGAATCGAATGGAAACGTGTACACGAACCCTACTGGTGTACCTCCAGATGTACAAGGCATCGGAAATGGAGTGGTCGGTCCCAGTGGAGAAGGTTTTGAGAAAGACCTTAACAGGATGTTGACGGAGTTTGGACAACTTAGTGGAACTTTAGGCAGAGACCTAAATGGTAACCTAACTTCACTCATTACTGGTAAGAAGGTTTTCAACGATGTCGTGAATGAATCTCTGGCAGGTATCAAGAACTATGTTTCTTCTGCTATGAGCGGCATTATGAGTTCTCTAAAACAAATGCTCGCGAAACAGATCGAATCGTTGATGAGTTCGATTCTTGGTGCAATTAGTAACGTCGTCCCTACAGGTGTTATTAGTTCCATTATGAAACTTGCTGATTTCATCACCAATTTGTTCTGTAGTTTCGAAGGTAAATTTATTCTTGGACAACTTCAATCTGCAATGAGTGATATATCGGGATTCGCCGAGGATATTGCAGGAAAAGTTGTTGACAAGGTAGTTGGTGGTTTCGCTGACAAAGTTACTGATACAGTAAACGGTGTTCTTAGTAAGATTCAGAACGGTATCAGCAAAGTTTCTAGTGTTGCTAACACAATTACATCAGCAATCGGTGTTGCTCAGAAAGCAGCAGGTGTTGCACGTAAAGTCTCAGGTTCATTGAACACTCTATTTGAGTTTGACTTCTCAAAACTTGACTTTGCTTCAATCGTTTCTATTATTATGGGAATCATCGCAGCACTCTTTGGCAACAAAGATTGTGGACGATCGATTAAACAACCGAAACAAAAATTCTGGTTACCCTTGTTGGGTACATCAACGTGTGAATCAGTACCAGAATTCTTGATGCAGGAGGTAACTCTGTATGGTGGGGGTAGTGTAGGTAAACCAAAACCAAAATCAAAAGGAGATTACTTCAAGTCTTTGATGAAAGATATTGATGTTTATGCTGTTAAGGCAGAGACATTCTTGAATGGTGCTAAGACTATCCAAGATAACACCCCAGGAAAAGAGAAAACTATTGTACAGCACGCAGGTGGTCAAACTGTAATCGCTACTGCACTTGGTGATCAGCATACAAACGTCCCTGGAAATGATACAAAGATCATTGGTAGAGATGAATGTAAGACTATCAAGAAGAATAAAACACTGACTGTTGAAGGTGACTTCACTCTGAAGGTTATGGGTGATCTCAACCTTGAAGTTGGTGGTGCAATGAATACTCACCTCTCACAGAATGTTGAGACGGGTGAAGATGGTGCTCCTGTATCAGGTGCAAAACAGTCTAAAACTGCACAGACATTCTCATCAGACTATAACGTTGCTTATGAGGGTGACTATCAGATTCAAGCAGCAAACATCAAGTTGAATGCTCACAACGAAATTAGTTTCAACGCATCTGCTATTAATAATAAGTGTGCAACGTTGATGAACACTGTCTCTGGTGAGATTATCAATGAGGCAGCGTGGAAATCAGAATTTATTAACAACGTCATCTTCCAGAATGTCGGAGCACTTAACCCTATGCCTGGGTTGACTGGTAGATGCACAATGATCAAAGGTCTTGACCTTACTATCTGTGGATCAGGTGGTGGTACATCTGCTCTACCTGCTGCACACGTTCGTATTGCTGAGTGTACAGGACAACCTGGGGGTATGGTGGATCTAGTTTCTGGTACAGCAGGTGGTCACTTGACTCTTGTTAAGACTCCTAAAGGTGGTATCGGAGAATTCGTTACTGGAGCAGGTGGTGGTATTCTAAACACTGTTAGCAATGGTGTTGCTACCTACACAGTCGGTACAGGTGTATTTACAGCAGGTTGCACAGGTGGTCTAGCACAGTTCGTTGGACTACCCATTATGCTGAATTAGTGCTATACTAAATTCAGTTACAAGAATCCAATGCCTAGCAGGAGTTACGAAGTTCTACTTCGTCGTCCTAACGGTCCTATCAAACGTGTTATCATAGATGAGGTCTTCTCAGCACAAGAAGCACGTCAAACTGCAGCATCAATGTATGGTTTGCAAGTGATTGACTGTTACCCTACATACAAATGACCGACGAGTACCTAGACCACCTTTACGTTGATTATGTTTGGATCGATTTTCCGAAACGCACCCTGTCCATACAAGTTAGTGATGGAAACATTGAAAAGATTCGGTTTACATTCACCGAAGAAGGAGCAGAAGGATTCCAACAATCCGTGACAAATGTTCAAGGAGCGGTTGACACCGAGTCTATTCATTATTTGCTATGATTCATCATTACAACGCTGACCCCAATATCACATTCCCAATTTCTATTGGTGTGATTGTTACTATTATGGTACTATATGGTATCTACAAGGGGTTCTTCGATAACGAGGGACTTGAGGATCCATTTGATGACCACGACCATTAAGAACTATGATTAGAGTTACTATCGACGAAGCACAAGAAAACTTCGATTTCCTACTTAAACTTGTTGAGCGCGGTGAGAATGTTCTCATCGAAGCACCTAAAGGCAATGTTGTGATGACACAAGTTGCCCCAGGACGTAACATTGGTTCTGATGTTGATCAACTTCTTCAGAACGAAGCACTGCCTAATTTGGATAACCTTCCTAGCGAGGCAGCACTTGGTGCACACGTCGCACAGGAAACTGCTGCTGCTCACAAAATGCTGTGATAGAAGAGTTTAAGAAACTACTATTTCATCCTTGGACGAACTTTCGTCAGGCACAAAACTCTCCTTCTCATTTCTCCCACGTTCACTATCAGTTCTGGGAAGAAGAGGGGGAGATTCATTCTGCTCAGTGGTATGACTGGAATGGAGAAATGTACCGAGAGCGTAATCATAAACTCTTGGACAAAGGTAATCACCTTGAGTTGCAGACCTTTCGAAAGGATGGTACACAAGAACCTAGTATGATCTTTCAGAAGTCTGAAGATGGTTTTACTGGTAGAACTGAGGAAGGTGCTAAGAACAGTAAGGGTGATGATTGTTACTCTTATGTTACTATTACTGCTGACAAATTCACTAGTATTGACGAAGGTAAAACTTGGGGTAAAACCCCTGGACCATTCATATTCGAAAGGAAATATATAGATTAGATCTATGGAAAAGTTTCTTGATCACTTAGTCCACCACTGGCATAACATCAAGCAATGTCAATTAAATCCAACGTCATTTGCTTACGTTCATTACGAGTGGTATTATGAGGACGATGTATTGAAGACTAAACAATGGTATGACTGGAACGGTGATGTATATCGCCAGAGAGATCATAAAGTTGTTATAGATAATGATCAGATCATCCTACAAACTTTCAAAGATGGAATCAACGTCAGTGATATGACGTTTACAGAAGTCAAAGATTGTGTCTGGATCGGTAAATCTGAAAGGGTTGACGAACTAGGTAGGAGAGTTGAAACCAAAGCACGACTTACTAAGGACACGTGGGAAACATCCGATAAAGGATGGGACAAATCAGGAACCCTTCTATGGGGATCAGAAAAAGGACCTTTTCAGTTCGTAAAATGTACACGGTAAATTCAGACTACAGACTCATCGAGGGACAGGGCATCGTTAAGATGTGGTACATCAATGGTATTCCTTTTACATTTGATGAAGTTGACAAACCAACAATCGAGTTGATTGATGCGTGTTCTGAAAAAATGTGTTATACTATGGAGGATCTTTACAGGCATTCCCAATACCTGATTATGGAATCTTGCCACCCTATTGTCTTTGAGATGACAGATGTGGTAAAATGCGAAGAGGAATTGCCATTTTAGCACAGCGGATAGTGCATCGCTTTTGTAAAGCGGAGGTCATCGGTTCAAATCCGATAAATGGCTCTCATAAATTCTTATTATGACACACTACAAACCTTACTCACCAGAATGGAACAGGAGACGCTATCTACAAGAAGCGTTGAACTCCTATATTGACGATAACGTTGATAATGAGGACATCTTGTCAGACATTATTGGTATCCTCTCTGATCGATCAGAGTCAGCATATGCTGAATTCACCAAGATCGATGCACTGAAGGAAATACTTAGTTCTAAATAAACAAAACACTCGTAGACTATGCTCTCAACCGCCTATCGCCTTCGATTGGAAGGGATTTGTTCGAAAATTTCTAAAGGTCAAGACGTGTCGCTAGACGATATGATCTGGGCAGAGAAACTTGCAAAGAGGTTTACAACTGCTCGTGAATGGTTACGTCAAGCACGAAGAGCATCCAAGGGTATTGAGGAAGGCAGTACAGATGATTTTCTGAATAGGATGGGACTAGGTGAACCCGACCCATCCGATCATAGAACAGGGTTCGGCACTGCGGATGACATCAATGATTGGTTCACCCGCGATAAACCAGACGATTGGAGACAACGTGACTAAACCAACTGAAAATTACGACCAACTTATCGCACGTTTTAATAAGCGTACAGAACAACTCACTGCTAGAAAGGATGAGTTGCAAGGATGGTATGAAGAATACGTCAAGATCGAGAAAGATCTGGACAGATTGAAAGGTTCTCTTCAAGCAATCGAATACGTTGCCTTTGGTAAAATGCCTGGGGACGGTAACCACGACAAGTTCAAAGACCACAAACCTCAGTGACAGAATATGAAAAGAGAGCAGCGGATCCTTGTTGGCAACACAAACAAGAGTGCGTCGCAATGTTCACCCTCGATTCACACAACACTTCTTACCTATATCGACGAGAAGATCGCACATATTACTGGCAACATTGTCGAAAAGATGAAGAAGACAGATTTGTAGACGTAGATAATTTACAGTTAGAACTGTTAGGTGATCCAGTATTGTCAAAAGAGTTTATTATGAAGTCTTTGTATGGGTAAATAGTAGTACCAAAAGGACGAGAAATGATCCATCCACAAGCAGTTTTGTATAGCAATGGTTCACAAGAGAGCGAGAGAGCAGAACAGTTCCTCAAATCTCAAAATTTCGAGTTTACAACATATAAATTAGATCATCACTTTACACAGAGAGCATTTGAGCAAGAATTTGGAGAGGATGCTACATATCCACAGATTTCTATCGGATCCAAGCATATTGGTAGTCTGAAAGAGACGCTTCAAGACCTCTATCTCCAACGTGTATAAATAAGATTGTATAAAATAGCGCCTGAGTTAAGTGGGAACAAAAAGAATTTCACAATTAGAAACTCTGGCAGATGCTGTCTTAACGGGTGAGGCAATCCTCCCCGTCGTGATTTCTGACCCGCTGATTCCGAATAGAAAAGCGAAAATCAATCAACTTTTCAAAGGTGTATCGGCAGGAAGTCAGTCCCAACCTGGACTTGCGTTCGATTTGGACAGGGATACAGGACTATACCAGAATGCATATAATGAGATAGGTATTGCTTTTGGTACATCGAGTATGTACTACAGGAAGCAACCTAACGCTGACGGTTCTGCTACGATCCGAATGATTGCGGGGGACACTACAAGTGCCAACGTTAATATCGATATGCGTCCACAGGGATCTGGTAGATTCTTGGTGAATGGACCTGCTGAGTTCCAAGATGTCAACCTGCTCATTGCAGATGACCAGAACCCAGACAAGAAAGCAAAGTTTGAGATCTCTGGTGTTTCTACTGGTGCAGGTATTCGTACGTTTGCACTTCCTAGCACAGGTAATTTTACATCAACAACTCTTCTTGGTAATGATACTGCTCAAACGATCAGTAACAAAACCATTATCATCAAGGATGGTGACTTAAGAGTTACTGGTTCATCTGACACTGCTAAGATTGCACTCTTTGAGTGTGACTCTTGGGAGGCTCCAGGAACACATATTTACAGACTACCTGATTATGGTACAGGTGTTGCACAGTCAACACTACTTGACACTATAACTGAACAAAACGTCAGTAACAAAAACTTTATCAACCCCTCAATTAGTAATATTGAGTCTGGTGATCCTAACAACCCGACACCTAAAGTTACTTTCCAATCTGGTGATGTAACTTCTGATCGTATTGTTACTTTCCCTGACCAGTCACTTACAGTTGCAGGTACTGAATCAACACAGGTATTTAAGAACAAAGAGTATGCTGATCCTAGATTTGCAGACGGAACTGACGTTACCAAGCGTATCCAGTTCGATTTGTCTGAGATCTCTGGAACTACACTCTTACGTTATGCATTCCCACATAACAACTTAAACGTTCCTATCTCCGAGAACAATATTGTTCTTACTGCTAAAGCACAGCAGGTTATGGAGAATAAATCTGCGATTGGTTTCCAATTAATCAGTGCAGATAACGATCAGAACAAGATCAATTTCCTCCTAGATAATGTAGAGGGTACACGTTCTATCAGATTCCCGAATGCTGATGCAACGTTACTTTCAACCGAAAACGTTACAACACTTGGTGTTAGTTTCGGTGGTTCAATTTCTGCTCCCGATCTCGGTGGTAGACTAAGATTACAACAACACTTTTTCTCTGGTTTCTAAACAATGACGGCAGGTAGACTCGCTGCATCCGCCCCTGCAGCAACAACAAATACTGTGCTGTACTCGTCAAACGTCACGACTACAGCATCGACAATTCTTCTAGCAGCAGAGAGAGGTGGTTCTGCTGCAACATATCGTGTTGGTCTCAAAGACTATACACAGAAACTGACTTTGGATGCCAGTAGTTACAAGTTCAATAGAGGTAACCCAGTTTCAACATATAAAGTTGAGATTGCACCTGGGATCTCTAGATCAGACGCAACCCCTGGTTTGACTATCAACTCAGGAGATTTTGCTAAGTCAGCAAACGTTTTGGACGTGGTTGTTGATACCAGTACAATTACAAACTATGTGAAGGTTAAGACATATACTTCTATTGGTATTGATTCGAACGCTATCTCAGGAACATTTCAGGGCGGTGAAACTGTAACTGGTGGTACTTCAGGTGTAACTGCAACATTCCGTGGTATCGGGACCACGATGGAAATTGAGATCGCAGACATCGCTTCAGGTGACACTACACTGAAAGTATCTGATGGTACAGCATCTGTTGGTTCTTCATATTTCGTGCTATCTGATGGAGTTAACGGATATACTCCTGAGATTATTCTTGTTGGTACTCCTACTTTCTACAGTGGTACAACTGGTGGTGCTAACGTAACTGTCACAAGAGGACGGTTCGGTACTTCTGCTGCTGCACATAGATCAGGACAGATGGTTTCCTTCTATCAGGATGCAGGTACAACTACCACTATCAACGAAGGTGCACAGTTTGCAGTAGCGGACACTACACTGACTGTTTCTGACGCTACTGTGGTTGTTTCTGGTCAATACATTCGTGTTGACAACGAGATTATGCTTGTTACTGGTGTTACTGGTAACGATCTCTCAGTTACTAGAGGTCAGTGGGGTACTACAGATGCTAACCACGCTGATGGTGCAACTGTAACTCCTATGTCACAAGGTTCTCAGGCAATGATCAACTGGTTTGATGCTGCTGAGACTCTTACAGGTGGTACTACAAACGCTACTGTGGACACTCAGTTCACTGCAACTTCAAGTGCTATCTACACAACAGGATTTGTTTGGGGTACTACTGCAGGTCAAGAAGTTGTTCCTACTTCATTCACTATGGATGTGGAAAGAACATACAGATTTGATCAGTCAGACTCATCAAACACTTCACTTCCTCTTAGATTCTCTGATACACAAGAGGGTACAGGAGCAACTCCAGTTGCAGGTACAGAATATACAACTGGTGTAACGAAGTCTGGTACTGCAGGCACAGACGGAATCATTGATATTGTTCCTACTTCACAGTCACCAAACCCATTGTACTACTATGCTGAGGGTACTCCTTCAACTGCAGGTAGTACAGTTTACTCTGCTAGTTTGACTGTTGTTCAAGATCCACAATACACAGAGATTCTTCTCTATGACGTGAAAGGAACTTGGATTACTGGTGATACATTCTTGGTTGGTACTTCAACAATTACTGTTGGTACTGTAACTGGTGGTAAGTATGGTTGGGTTGCAGATTGGACTGCCCCAGTGCTTTCAGTCACTCTTGGACCAGGGTCTGCTGCCTTCGCTGCTTCAGATACATTTGTGGATACACCACCTGAACAAGGTGCTGATAGATCAACTGTTACGGTCAACTCAGTTACACAACCTGCTGACCTTGAGACTGCAGACTACATTATGTACGATTATGCTATCGCTGCAAACGGTGCTAACAAACACAGTGGTATCGTTGTTGGACCTAACTCACACATTGTGGTTTATGCTTCAAGTGCGGATTTAACATTCCAAGTGAACGGATTCGAGAACGAGGTTTCACCTCCCGACTACGCTCCTGATCAGTATAACCAAGCTGCTGCAGGTGGTGGTGGCGCAGGCGGTGGAGGCGGTGCTGCTCCCTAATCCCAACCCCTAATAAATAACCATATAGACAGGATTCCTATAGAAGATGGCACTAACACGTCTTAAAAATATCATCACGTCGAGGACTGGTCGTATTATTTACGTCAACCCCGACGACTTTGATGCATCGGATGCTTACGACAACCGAGGTAACTCCGCTCTGCGTCCTTTTAAGACGTTGCAACGTGCCTTCCTTGAAGTATCAAGATTTTCATATAGAGTCGGTCTTAGTAATGACGAATTTGACGCATTCAGTATATACCTATATCCTTCAGAGTACGTTCTAGATAACAGACCAGGGACAAGTAACTTTAACGAAATTACACCATTTGACGAAAATACAAACTTTGATCTAACTTCACCTAACAATATCCTCTACAAATTTAACTCTGTGAACGGTGGAATCATCGTACCCAGAGGTTGTTCTGTTGTTGGATCTGACCTTAGAAGAACTAAGATCATTCCTAAGTATGTTCCATATCCTACTATCAACGCATCACTTGGTATCACAGGTGCAAACGAACCTGCAGCGTCAGCAATCTTCAGACTGACTGGTGGTACTTATTTCTGGCAGATGTCCTTCTTCGACGGGGACAATAACGGGGTATATTATAGAGGAGATGTTGCAGATACTATTGCTCCTAACTTCTCACACCACAAGATTACTTGTTTCGAGTACGCTACAACAACTGACCTAGATCTTTACTACCAGAAAATCTCGAAAGCGTATGCTACAATTCCTGATACCTCTGGAACTATCGCACAAGACCAGTTGCAGGCAAGGGTCGAAGAAAACAGAATCGTTGGTCCGATTTCCGACGAATTCCGAGTCTCTCAAATTATTCGTAATGGTCAAACAGCAACAGCATTTACAGTCGATATTCAGGATAACCCTGTCAATCACGGTTTCTCTGTTGGTGTCGCTGTTAATATCTCAGGGGTTACTGGACCAACTGAGGCAGACGCCAACCTATACAACGGATCATTCCTCGTAACGTCAGCACAGGGTAACCAGTTTACCTATCAGATGTCAGCAGAACCGTCAGGTAATGCTATTGGTTCTAACGTACTGGTTAAAGTTGAGATTGATACTGTTGACTCAGCGTCACCATATGTGTTCAACTGCTCTCTCCGCTCAGTGTGGGGTATCTGTGGTATGCACGCAGATGGTTCGAAGGCAACTGGTTTCAAATCAATGGTTGTGGCACAGTTCACGGGAATCTCTCTACAAAAAGATGACCGAGCATTTGTGCTGTATAACCCATCAACAGGTAACTATGAAGCACAAGCATCTGGATCTGGTGCACATATTAACGGTCTTTGTAAGTATCGTAAGGGATGGCGTCACGTCCACATTAAGGCATCCAATGATTCATTCATTCAGGTTGTGTCTGTGTTCGCTGTGGGATTTGGTGATCATTTCTTCTCTGACAGTGGTGGTGACCTTTCTATTACCAACAGTAATAGTAACTTCGGAAATACGTCTCTTAGATCTAAAGGATTTAAGTCTGCAGCATTTACAAAAGATAAGGCAGGACAGATAACACACGTTATCCCACCAAAAGATATTTCTGACGTACCTGAGATCTCTATCAACTGGGTTACGTTTGATATTAACAAGATTCGTGCTGCAGCAGACCCAACTAAGTTATATCTCTACGGTTATACAAACGAGAATGCCAAACCACCCTCTAAGATTCAGGGTTATACCATTGGTGCTCGTAGAGATTCTCCCACATTGCCTGACAAGATCAATGTGTTGTTGATCGCATCTGGTGCAAACGCTCCTACAACACACACAGCAAAGATTGATCCTTCAGGACAAGATGTTACTGGTACATCCCCAGGTGATGACAACTCACCTATCAAGTATGATGCCAACCAATCTAACTGGTATCTGCAGGTTGATTCTAACCAGAATGACATCTATACAACTCTAATTGCTAACAGTCAGTATCAAAATCTTGGATTCACACCCACATCATTCATCCGAAGAGTTCCCGACGCAAGAGACCTTAAGGATAGAATCTACAGATTTAGATATGTATTGGACAAGGATGCGTTCCCGATTCCTAGACAACCCATTACTGGTTTCGTGGTACAACCTAGATCTTCAGAGACTAACTCACCTGCATACGACAAGACATATTACATCTATGAAGTAGAAACATATCAGGAGTTTGAACGTGGTGTTGCAGACGGTATTTACTATCTGACATTCTTGAATGCATCAGTTGCACCTTCAACTTCAAACTTTGATGACTTCGCATTCTCACAGCAGACAGTTGATCTATACCCTGCATTTGACAGAGACAACCCAGTAGCAGACCCAGGTCCTGCTGTATCAGTCGCTGACAATGATGTGCTTGGTGTTGTTACAACAACTGATGGTGCTACACCTACACCAAATGAAGATACTAAACTCTCTATCACTAAAGAGACAACTCAGTTCTTCTTACTTGAACAGGAAAACAACTTAGGATATAACACAACATCTAATACACTGAATAGTATTGTTGTTACTGCACGTCTTGGTGATGAAGAAGAGAGAAAGATTCCTCTGAAGTTGAACGCTGATAACTCTGTTGCTCCTATTCTATGTGAACTACGAAGATACTCCATTCTTAGAGCATCTGGACATACGTTCGAATATCTTGGATTCGGGCCAGGTAACTACTCAACTGCATTCCCATCTACACAGGTGGAAGTTCTAACACCTGCACAGGTCAGACTGTCACAGTCCCTGAAGGAAGCAGCAGGTGTGGCATATTATTCAGGTGTTAACTCTGACGGTGAACTATTCGTTGGTAACCAAGTTATTAACCCAGTTACAGGTCA